>OOCT01000531.1_pt1 | contig 29844 bp, 27 predicted proteins | sample 1671851 | NCBI WGS metagenome assembly OOCT01 (sample SAMN06348199, study PRJEB24527) | human gut metagenome | biome: human gut; feature: ankylosing spondylitis patient; material: feces | host: Homo sapiens | place: China | collected 2015-10
GGAGAGACATCAACGGTTATGGCTACTTTGAAAGCTTCTAAAAAAGCATTGCCAGATGGTGGAAGTGGAGCGCTACGGCGTCACCGTCGCCATGGTCAACAACCGCGTCATCGCCAACCGCCTCGAGGACATCGCCGGTAAGGCCCGCAACATCCCCGAGGGCTGTGAGCTGCTTACCGTCGCCCGCCGGATGGGCGTGAGCCTCGGCTGAGACTGTAAAAGCAAAAACACCCCGCTGTGTCATGCAGCGAGGTGTTTTTATTTTTATGCTTCAGAACGAGCCGCCCGACGAGCCTCCGAAGCCGTCGGAATCGACGGACGAGTGGGACTCCTTCTGGGGCGGGTCATAGGTGCGCTCCCGGGTGGTGTGGGTATAGCGGTCACGCTTGACCCGCAGGGTGAAGCCGGGCATATACTCGTCGGCCTCCGTCTTCTGCCGGGCCGTCTTCATCCGGTGGTAGAGGATGAGGCAGATGAACGCCGAAATGCCGAGAGGGAAGATCATGGCAATGAGCAGGTCTTCCAGGCCGATGTCGTTATCCACATCGATGGGCTCGCCATAGTCGGCATAGTAGTCCAGTGCATAGTCGCACATATCGATATAGGTATAGGCGGCATCCGCCCATTCCTCATCGGAGAGCTGCGGGACGATCTCGTCCTCCTGCTGCTCGATGCGGTAGTCGGTGAAAGCCGTGACGCCCTCGCCGTAGGTGATGGTGACGTACTTGCGGGATCCGACTGCCAGCAGGAAGAGGATGCCGCTCTGTTCGTCGCCATAGCCGAGGCCGTTGGAGATGTAATAATTTTTCGCGTAGTCGCGCTGGTCGGCATCGCCGATGTCGTCCACCACGAGGAAATAGACATCCACGTCGTGGCCGTCAGAGGCGCTTTCGGCCTGCTCCTCAAGGTCGGCCAGCGTGTCGGCGTCAAAGACGCCGCACTCGTCCCGCACCAGCGGGGCCGCTGCCCCGGCCGGCAGGGTCAGGGCCATGCAGAGCAGGGCCGCAGCCAGAAGGGCAAACAGTTTTTTGCAGTATTTCATATTCCCGTCTCCCCCTCTCACAGCAGCATGATGAGAGCCGTCAGTATCATCAGCGGGATGCTGATGCCGGCAAACCATGCAGCTACCCTGCCCTTATCCACGGGCAGGTCACCGATGAGCTTGCCGGTCTGGCCGTTCATCGCAAAGAGGAAGTCCTGCTCCTTCCAGCGGGTGTGGAGCATCCAGACCGGCAGCAGGGCGTAGTGGGGTTCCAGCGTCCGCGGGTCGACCTGCTCCGAGAGAGTCTGGACGCCGGTGTAGCCGCCCAGCGTATCGTGGAGGGCCGCAGCGGTGCTGTTCTTCATCCGGGTCAGGACGCGGGCAGCACACTTCTTGTCGTCCTCGTCGTACCGGTCCGCCAGAAAACCGGGCAGGTAGGCCGTGGAGAAGGGCTTGAGGTCGCTGTAGTCGAAGGGTTCGATGGCGTCCATATGGGCGTCCGGCATCTTGCTGGAGCCGTCCACCGGCACCCGGACAAAGTCGGCGTCGCCCACGCGGGCCACGTCGAAGTGCCTGGTGGTGGTGACAATGTAGTCGCCCTCACGGTGGCTCTCGCTGATTTCGGCCTTGTAAGCACCCCGGGCCTCCATCCGGCCATCGTAGAGCCAGAACGGCACATACACGCCCTGGATCTCCTCGATGTGGTTGGACTCTTTGAAGGCTTTGGGGAGGAAGGCTTTGCCCTTATAATACTTCTTCAGGTTCTCGATGGCGGTCTTTTTGTCCATCCGGAAGGGGATGATGTACTCCGGCTTGAGCTTGCCGGAAAGCTGTCCGCCCAGCACGGTGGGGTTGCCGCAGTAGGGGCAGGTGGTGGCAGCTGTTTCGGGGCCGCAGACCAGCTCTGCACCGCAGGAAGTGCAGGTGCGGCTGCTGAGATTCCCCGTCTCCATCTCCCCCCAGACAGGGCCGCTGGACGCTGCCTTTTCGGCGGCTTCGGCGGCCTTATCGGCCTGAGCCTGCTTCTCGCCGTAAAGAGCCTCGACCTGTGCTACATCATAAGTAGAGCCGCAGTAATCACAGCAGAGCTTTCCGCTGGCGCTGTCGAACCGCAGCGGGCCGGTACAGGCCGGGCATTGGTAATTCGTGGTGTTTTCTGCCATATCTCAGCTCCCCTTTCAGGCTCCAAAAGGCTTGCCGCATTCGGGGCAGAACTTGGGCGGGTTGGCCGGGTCGGCAGGGGTCCAGCCGCAGTTCGGGCACTTGGCCGCCGGGCGGGGCTTACCGCATTCCGAGCAGAATTTGCCGGTATTGTGTGCGCCGCAGCTGCACACCCAGCCTGCTTCGGGGCGGGGCTTGCCGCAGGCGGTGCAGAACTTGCCGGTGTTGCCGGTCTGGCCGCAGGAGCAGCTCCAGCTGCCAGCCGCCGGGGCGGCTGCGGGGGCAGGAGCAGCGGCAGGCTGCTGCTGTGTACCCATCTGGTAGAGGGCCTGGGCGTTGATGCCGCCGGCAGCAGCGGCCTGATTCATGCCCATAAAGGCCATGGCCGGACCGGCGGAGGTATTGGAAGCCGCTGCCTGCATAGCCGAAGCCTGTGCGCCCACCATGTGGGCGGCGGCGCGGGTCGGGTCCATAAAGGCGGCGCTGCGCTGCAGCTCCTTGATCATCTGCTCGTCTTCTTCGCTGGCTTTGACGCCGGACACGCCGAGGGAGACGATCTCGATGCCGCGCAGCTTGCTCCACTTGCCGGACAGCTCCTGATTCAGAGCCTCGGCCAGCTCGGTGGTATGGCCGGGCAGAGCCGAGTAGCGGATGCCCATCTCGCTGATGCGGGCGAAGGCGGGCTGCAATGCGGTCATCATCTCGGTGCGCATCTGGCCTTCCAGCGCGTCACGGGTGTACTCGTTTTCCACATTTCCGCAGACATTGGTGTAAAACAGGATGGGGTTGACGATGCGGTAGCTGTACTCGCCGAAGCAGCGGATGCTGACGTCGATGTCGATGCCGGCACGCTGGTCCACGACGCGGAACGGCACGGGGCTGGGGGTGCCGTACTTGTTGCCCATCAGCTCCTTGGTGTTGATGTAATAGATGCGCTGATCGGTGGCAGCCTGACCGCCGAAGCTGAACCGCTTGCCGATCTCAGCAAAGACTTCGTCGATGTTCTTGGCCAGACCCTCGCTCAGCAGAGAGGGCTGGGTGCCGGTGTTATAAGTGTACTCGCCAGCCTCGGCGCAGAGGTCCACCACCTTGCCCTGCTCCACGATGAGAGCGCACTGGCCCTCGGCCACCGCCACGATGGAGCCGTCGGTGATGATGTTCTCGGCGCCGTGGCGGTTGGAAGAGCGCCCGGAGACTTTCTTCTGTCCCTTGACAGCCAGCACCTCCGCCGGGAGAGCACTGCAGTAAAAGTATTCTTTCCACTGGTCGCCCATCACGCCGGATGCTGCGCCCAATGCCGCTTTGACAAGACCCATAAGCCATATCTCCTTTATCTGCCCGTTTTTTGCAAATGCGGGCTTTTTTCAGTATACCACAAAACGCGCCGCGAAAAAAGAAAACCCTTGCATTTTATCCCCGATGGGTGTAAAATACTCCCGACAAACAAATACAGGGGAGCTTGTAGAAGCAGGCTGAGAGGGAGTTCTCGAACTTCGACCCTTAGAAATTGTTTTCGGACAGTTTCTGCACCTGATGCGGATAATGCCGCCGTAGGAAGTCATAACACTGTTTATGGATTTTTACAGGAGACACCGCTCGAGGCGTCTCCTGTTTTTTTGTTGCCGACTGAGGGGGAGCGCCCTGAGTCTGGGGTTTTGTATGCGATGGGAAGCCGTGTTCCGGCGTGAGAGGAGGCCAGTGAGCCTCGACCGCTTCTTCCGTTTCCGGCATCTCTGCGCGGGTGCCGGGTCTGTTCGTGTGCGGGAGCGGCGGTCTGCTCCTGCACTTATTTTTTATTGAAAAGGAGCACTCACTATGAAACACTATTCTGCCAAAAAGCTGGCCCTTGCCGGTATGTTCTGCGCTGTCGCTGTCGTAGGCAGCGTCTTCTCCTTCCCGGTCTTCGGCAGCAAATGCGCCCCTGTGCAGCACATGGTCAACATCCTCTGCGCTGTCCTGCTGGGGCCTTACTACGGCGTGGGCGTGGCTTTCGTCGCCTCCCTGCTGCGCAACCTGCTGGGTCTGGGCAGTCTGATGGCTTTCCCCGGCAGCATGTTCGGCGCACTGCTCTGCGGCATCGTCTTCCACAAGACCAATAAGCTGCTGCCCACCCTCGTGGGTGAGGTGTTCGGCACCTCCATCCTCGGCGGTCTGTGCGCCTACCCCGTCGCCATCCTGCTGATGGGCAAGAGCGCCGGTGACATCGCGTTCTACGCCTACATCGTCCCCTTCCTTGTCTCCACCGCCGGCGGTGCCATCATTGCAGGCGTACTGCTGGGCGCACTTTCCCGCGCAGGCGCACTCCGCGCCATGCAGGCCAGCCTGAGCTGATTCGAAGGAGAGGCCATGTTTCAGAACATCCTTGCCAACGTCCGGGCCAAAAGCCCGCTTGTCCATAACATCACCAACTACGTCACCGTCAACGACTGTGCCAACATCGTCCTCGCCTGCGGGGCGTCCCCCATCATGGCGGATGATGCCGCCGAGGTCGAGGACATCACCTCGCTGTGTGCCGGGCTGAACCTCAACATCGGCACGTTGAACAGCCGCACCATCCCCTCCATGCTGCTGGCGGGACACACTGCCAACCGGCTGGGCCGTCCTGTCGTGCTGGACCCCGTGGGCGCAGGCGCTTCCCATCTGCGCACCGAAACGGCACTGCGCCTCCTGCGGGAAGTGAAGTTCACAGTCATCCGGGGCAACATCTCCGAGATTCGGACGCTGGCGGCAGGCAGCGGCACCACAAAAGGCGTGGACGCCGACACCGCCGACAAGGTGACGGACGAGACGCTGGACAAGACCGTGGCATTCGCCAAAGCGTTTGCGGCCCGCACAGGGGCGGTCGTCGCCGTCACCGGTGCCATCGACATCGTAGCCGACGGAGAGCGGGCCTTCTGCATCCGCAACGGCCACCCCATGATGAGCGCCGTCACCGGCACTGGCTGTCAGCTTTCGGCCCTGACGGCGGCATTCTGTGCGGCCAACCCGGACAAGCCTCTGGAAGCCGCTGCTGCAGCTGTCTGCGCCATGGGCCTTGCGGGCGAAGCAGCTCACAGCCGCCTGTCCAGGCTGGACGGCAACGCCACCTACCGCAATTACATCATCGACGCGATCTTCAACATGACCCCCGAACAGCTCGAGGAAGGAGCACGCTATGAAATGCGATAAACACACCATGCTTCTCTACGCCGTCACCGACCGGGCGTGGACGGGCCGCGAGACCCTCCGCCAGCAGGTGGAAGACGCGCTGAAAGGCGGCGTCACCTGCGTCCAGCTGCGGGAAAAGGAGCTGGACGACGCGGCATTTTTGCAGGAAGCCATGGAGCTTTCCGCCCTCTGCCGCAGCTATGGCGTACCCTTCATCATCAACGATAACGTCGAGATCGCTATAAAATGCCATGCCGACGGCATCCATGTCGGGCAGGAAGATATGGCTGCCGCAGACGTCCGCGCCAAGGTCGGCCCTGACATGATCATCGGTGTGTCGGCCCATTCCGTCGAGGAAGCACAGCTGGCCGTGGCCCACGGCGCGGATTATCTGGGCGTCGGTGCGGCATTTTCCACCCACACCAAAACCGATGTGGATGTCCTGCCGGAGGGCAGACTGAAAGAGATCTGCGACTCCGTGGATGTGCCGGTCGTGGCCATCGGCGGCATCCATAAAGACAACATCCTCAAACTCAAAGGCTCCGGCGCGGACGGCGTGGCCCTCGTGAGCGCTATCTTCAGCGCCGAGGACATTGAGGCTGAGTGCAAAGAGCTGAAGGCACTGACAGAACAAATCATCTAAAGGAGCAAACCCATGAAAACTGCACTTACCATCGCGGGCAGCGATTCCAGCGGCGGCGCCGGCATTCAGGCCGACCTCAAAGCCATGACCATGAACGGCGTCTTCGCCATGAGCGCTGTCACTGCCCTGACGGCCCAGAACACCACCGGCGTATCCGGCATCTTCGAGGTCAGCCCCGAATTTCTGGCCCAGCAGATAGACGCCGTCTTCACCGACATCCGCCCCTGCGCCGTCAAGATCGGCATGGTGTCCTCTGCCCCGCTCATTGAGACGATTGCCGCGCGTCTCCGCTTTTACAAGGCGGAGCACATCGTCGTGGACCCCGTGATGGTAGCCACCTCCGGCTCTGATCTGATCGCATCGGATGCTGTGCGCACCCTGCGCCGGGAGCTGTTCCCTCTGGCCGAGGTCATCACGCCCAACCGGCACGAGGCCGAAGTGTTGTCCGGCCTGCACATCTCGGGCCGTGCCGACATGAGCGCCGCCGCCCGGACCATCGCCGCCGACTGCGGCTGTGCCGTCCTGCTCAAGGGCGGCCACAGTGACACCGACGCCGACGATCTGCTCACCTTCCCGGATGGCACGGAGATCTGGTTTCCGGGTAAACGTATCGCAAACCCCAACACCCACGGCACCGGCTGCACTCTGTCCAGTGCCATTGCGGCCAACCTTGCCAAAGGGTTTGCACTGGAAGAAGCTATCGCCCGGGCCAAGGCTTACCTGACCGACGCGCTGAACGCGCAGCTCGATCTGGGCCGCGGCTCCGGCCCGCTGGACCACACTCTGGGCGGCGTCGGGGTCGAAAACTGGATGCACGGCGTCCCGGACGCTGTTCATAAATAAAGAGAGCGTATTTTCGGAGGATTTTCAAATGCAGACTTACACCACACAGATGGATGCCGCCCGCAAGGGCATCGTCACACCCCAGATGGAAACGGTGGCCAAGAAGGAGTACCGCACCGTCGAAGAGATCCGTCAGCTGGTCGCTGAGGGCAAGGTCGCCATCCCGGCCAACAAGCACCACGAGTGCCTGAACCCCGAGGGCATCGGCTCCATGCTCCGCACCAAGATCAACGTCAACCTCGGCGTCTCCCGCGACTGCAAGGACTACAACATCGAGATGCAGAAGGTCATGAGCGCCGTCAACATGGGCGCAGAGGCCATCATGGACCTCTCGAGCCACGGCAATACCCAGCCCTTCCGTCAGAAGCTGACCCACGAATGCCCCGTCATGATCGGCACTGTGCCGGTGTATGACTCGGTCATCCACTATCAGCGCGACCTCGCCACCCTGACGGCACAGGACTTCATCGACGTGGTGCGTCTGCACGCAGAGGACGGCGTGGACTTCGTCACCCTCCACTGCGGCATCACCCGCAAGACCATCGAGCAGATCCGCAAGCATAAGCGGAAGATGAACATCGTCAGCCGCGGCGGCTCGCTGGTGTTTGCATGGATGTGCATGACCGGCAACGAGAACCCCTTCTACGAGCACTTTGACGAGATCCTGGACATCTGCGAAGAGCACGACGTCACCATCTCTCTGGGCGATGCCTGCCGCCCCGGCTGCCTCGCCGACGCCACCGACGTCTGCCAGATCGAAGAGCTGGTGCGTCTGGGCGAGCTGACCAAGCGGGCCTGGGCGCACAATGTCCAGGTCATGGTGGAAGGCCCGGGCCATGTGCCTCTGAACCAGGTCGCCGCCAACATGGAGATCCAGAAGACCATCTGCATGGGCGCACCTTTCTACGTCCTCGGCCCCATCGTCACCGACATCGCCCCCGGCTATGACCACATCACCGCTGCCATCGGCGGCGCTGTCGCGGCCATGAGCGGCGCAGCCTTCCTGTGCTATGTCACCCCCGCCGAGCATCTGGCTCTGCCCAATGTGGACGACGTCAAGCAGGGCATCGTGGCTTCTAAGATCGCCGCCCACGCCGCCGACATCGCCAAGGGCATCCCCCACGCCCGGGACATCGACGACAAGATGGGCGACGCCCGCCGCGTCCTCGACTGGGATGCGCAGTTCGCCTGCGCCCTCGACCCCGAGACGGCAAAGGCCATCCGTGACGCCCGCCTGCCCGAAGACGACCACAGCGACACCTGCTCCATGTGCGGCAAGTTCTGCGCCGTCCGCAGCATGAACAAGGCTCTGGCCGGTGAGTACATCGACATCCTGTAAGATAAGATAAAAAGCCCCCGGATGCGCTGAAAGCAATGCATCCGGGGGCTTTTTTATACAGTTGCGCCAGCAGGAGTCGAACCTGCGATGGGGGAGTCAAAGTCCCCTGCCTTACCGCTTGGCGATGGCGCATCAGTAGAGAATAGTATAGCATATTTTTCAAAATTCCACAAGCCCGCCGGGCGGTTCCACCCAAATTTTCTAAGCCGGGCAGGCAAATCCCGTCCTTGCCGGGGTCTCACCGATATGGTATACTTGCTGTGTAAAAGTTTTTCTGTTCAGCGCACAGCGCAGAAAGGAGCGTGGCTTATGTTACACCATCTTGTCATCGGCATTATCTTCCTCGTCTGGGGCATTGCAGACGTCCTCCGCGTCCAGCTGCCCGGCGTGCTGGCGCGGCGGCTGGAATCGTCCAGCGAAGAGGCCCGCCGCCTTTGGCAGAGGCTTCTGGGTGTGCTGGAGCTCATCGTGGGCAGCGGGCAGCTGCTGTTCTACTTTTTCTCCGACGATCAGACCGTCACCAGCATCATCCTCGCGGTGATGATACTCGCCGCCGTCTGCATCCTCGGGCCGTACTACCACTGGCGGAAGCAGGAAAAAGAGAACACACAGGAATGAATCACGGGAGGAAACAGTATGGGGCCTTGGTATTACGAAGTCGTGAGCTTTGACGGCGATTACGTCAACCTGCGCCGCACCGACATCGAGAGCGACGAGCTGAACCCGGTGGCACTGGCACTCCTGCCGCCGGAAATCGACGTGGGCAGCAAGCTCAAGTGCGAATATTTCCAGTACGAGATCATCGGCTGACAAAACGAAGCGCCGCCCGTTTGGGCGGCGTTTCTGCATCTTCTGATAAAGTTATACGCGCTCGGCCACCAACTGGAAGCCTGCCTTGGTGAGCTCCTGCCGGATCTGCTCGATCTGGGCGTTGTCGCGGGTCTCGAGGGTCAGCTTGAGGAAGCAGCTGGAAATGGGCATGTTGGGGTCGGAGCCGTCGTGGAGGACGGACACCACATTGCTGCCGCAGCGGGAGACGATGTCAGCCACCTGCTGCAGCTGGCCGGGCTTGTCTTCCAGCGCGATGGTCAGGTTGGCTTTGCGGCCGCTCATGACGAGGCCGCGGGTGATGACGCGGTTGAGGATGTTTACGTCGATGTTGCCGCCAGAGACGAGGCAGACGACCTTCTTGCCTTCGATGGGCAGCTTGTGGAAGAGCGCCGCCGCCACAGGTACAGCGCCTGCGCCCTCGGCCACCAGCTTCTGGTTTTCCATCAGGGAGAGGATGGCGGCTGCAGTCTCGTCCTCGGTAACAGTGACGATGTCGTCCACATACTCCTCGCAGAGCTTGTAGGTCAGCTCACCGGGAGTCTTGACCTGAATGCCGTCTGCGAAGGTGGAGACTGCAGAAAGGGTCTGGTATTTGTGCTCATGGAGGGAGCGATACATGCTGGGTGCGCCCTCGGCCTGCACGCCGTAGACCTTGACGTCGGGCTTCAGACTCTTGATGGCGAAGGCCACGCCGGAAATGAGTCCGCCGCCTCCCACAGGCACGATGACGGCGTCCACATCAGGCAGCTGGTCGAGAATTTCGAGGCCGATAGTACCCTGACCGGCAATGACCTGCTCGTCGTCGTAGGGGTGGATGAAGGTCATGCCCGTCTCTTCCTGCAGCTCCACGGCCTTGTCGTGGGCGTCGTCGTAGGTACCGGGCACGAGGCAGACCTCCGCACCGAGGTTCTTGGTGTTCTCCACCTTCATGATGGGCGCGCCGTCCGGCATGCAGACGATGCTTTTGATGCCGCGGCGGGTAGCAGCCAGTGCCACGCCCTGTGCGTGGTTGCCCGCCGAGCAGGCGATGACGCCTTTATCGCTTTCTTCTTTGGAGAGCTGGCTGATCTTATAGTAAGCGCCGCGCACCTTGAAGCTGCCGGTCACCTGCAGGTTCTCTGTCTTGAGGTAGAGCTGGCAGTCCTTGGAGAGCCGGGGTGCCTCGATGAGGTCGGTCTTGCGGGCTACGTCCTTGAGGACAAAGGCGGCGTGGTAGATCTTATCCAGTGTCAGCATATCGTTTTTCCCATCCTATCTCTGTTTATCCATCCCGGCACACGGGCTATTTTTATTGTCAAAGACAGGATTTAGTATAGTTTACATAAATTGATTTGTCAAATGAATCTATTTCACACTTTAAGGCAGAAAACGGAATTTGCTGACATTGTATTATAGAAAAAACGCCGCCATTCACCAAACAGCGAACAGCGGCGGGGCATTACCACTTTATCCTATTACTTTCCGGTAAACTCAAATCTCCGCGAGGATAGCGTCACCCATGGCGGTGCAGCCGAGGCAGGTGCAGCCCTCGCTCATGTTGTCGGCGGTGCGCAGGCCCTTGTCCAGCACCTTATTCACCGCGTTCTCAATGGCGTCAGCCTCCTCAGCCATACCGAAGGAGTAGCGCAGCATCATAGCGGCGGAGAGGATGCAGGCAGTAGGGTTGACGATGTCCTTGCCCGCGATGTCGGGGGCAGAGCCATGAATGGGCTCGTACAGGCCCCGGGTGCCGTCGCCCAGACTGGACGAGGGGATCATGCCGATGGAGCCGGTGATCATGGAGGCCTCGTCGGAGATGATGTCGCCAAACATGTTCTCGGTAACGATGACGTCGAACTGGCTGGGGTCCTTGACGACCTGCATGGCACAGTTGTCCACGAACATCTCGCTGTACTCCACCTCGGGGTACTCAGCCTGCAGGCGGTGCATGACCGCACGCCAGAGGCGGCTGGTATCCAGCACGTTGGCCTTATCCACGCAGCAGAGCTTCTTGCGGCGCTTCATGGCCGTCTCAAAGCCGATGCGGCCAATGCGCTCGATTTCATGCTCCGAGTAGGGCATGGAATCCACAGCCTGCTTCTCGCCGTTCTCCAGCGTGTAAGTCTCGTGCTTGCCGAAGTAGACGCCACCGATGAGCTCTCGCACGATGATGAAGTCGATGCCCTTTGCCACGATCTCGGGCTTGAGGGGGCTGGCCGGGGCCAGCTGGGGCCAGATCTTGGCCGGGCGGTTGTTGGAGTAGAGGCCCATGCCGGCGCGGAGACGGAGCAGACCCTTTTCAGGGCGCTGCTCACCGGGCAGACCCTCCCACTTGGGGCCGCCCACAGCGCCCAGAAGGACGCTGTCGGCGGCGAGGCACTTGTCCAGCTCATGCTGGGGCAGTGGGTCGCCGTACTTGTCGATGGCCTCGCCGCCCATTGCGGCGTCGGTGTAGTGGAAGGTGTGGCCGTACTTTTCGGCCACCTTATCGAGAACGCGGAGGGTCTGCTTCACGATCTCGGGGCTGGAGCAGTCGCCCCAGATGACAGCAATGTTTTTTTCCATTCTTATGGGCATCCTTTCTTTTATTGGACAACAGCATCTTTCGTCAGGCTATGTTCTCTTTTGCTGGCAAAAGAGAACCAGAAAACCACCAGCGATTTCGACGCGCTGGACCCACGAGAAAGGGGCTGCTCGCCCCTTTCAGACCCCAACGGAGAAGTCGAAACGGAAAAAAGCTAGCCGCTTCGCTAAACGCTTTTTTCTCGTTTCTCCGATTTACGGCTTCGCCGATGGCGTTATGTCTCTGATAAACTTTACGTCCAGCAAAGAGGCAATGCCGCTTTACTTCTTCGTCAGCGACTTCATCAGACCGCCGTCGGCGATGATCTTCTGGATGAAGGGCGGGAAAGGTTCGGCCTGGAAGGTCTTGCCGGTGGTCTCATCGGTGATGACGCCGGTATCAAAATTCACACTGACCGTATCGCCTGCGCTGATGGCGTCCACGGCCTCGGGGCATTCCATGATGGGCAGGCCGATGTTGATGCTGTTGCGGTAGAAGATGCGCGCGAAGCTCTTGGCGATGACGACAGAAATACCGGCGGTCTTGATGGCCAGCGGTGCGTGCTCACGGGAGGAGCCGCAGCCGAAGTTCCAGCCGCCCACCATGATGTCGCCGTCCTTGACGTTGTTGATGAAGTCCTTGTCAATGTCCTCCATGCAGTGGCTGGCCAGCTCTCTGGCATCCTGCGTGTTCAGGTGGCGGGCCGGGATGATGACGTCGGTATCCACGTTATCCGGGTATTTGAAAACAGAACCGTTTGCGTTGTTCATGGGTGACACTCCTTTTCTCAGACCGTGCGGGGGTCGGTGATGTAGCCGGTCAGTGCGCTGGCGGCAGCGGTAGCGGGCGAAGCCAGATACACCTCGCTCTTGACGTGGCCCATGCGGCCCACGAAGTTGCGGTTGGTCGTGGAGACGCAGCGCTCACCCTCGGCGAGGATGCCCATGTAGCCGCCGAGGCAGGGGCCACAGGTGGGGGTGGAGACGATGCAGCCCGCGTCGATGAAGGCCGTCGTCCAACCGCGGAGGATGCACTCCTTGTACACGGCCATGGTGGCGGGGATGATGATGCCGCGCACGCCCTTTGCGATGTGTTTGCCCTTCAGGATGTTGTAAGCGGCTTCCATATCCTCGAGGCGGCCATTGGTGCAGCTGCCGATGACCACCTGGTCGATCTTGATGTCCTTGCCCTCGCTGGCAGGGTGGGTGTTCTCGGGCAGGTGGGGGTAGCTGACGGTCGGCTCGAGGGCAGAGAGGTCGATTTCAATGGTCTTCTCGTACTCGGCGTCCGGGTCGGCCTCATAGAACACCGGCTCGCGCTGGCTGCGGCCCTTGAGATAAGCCTTGGTCACGTCGTCCACGGGGAAGATGCCGTTCTTGGCACCGGCCTCGATGGCCATGTTGCAGATGCTCAGGCGGTCGTCCATGGAGAGGGAAGCGACGCCCGGGCCAGTGAACTCCATCGACTTATACAGCGCACCATCCACGCCGATCATACCGATGATGTGGAGGATGAGGTCTTTGCCGGAAACTTTCGGCGGCAGCTTGCCGTTCAGCACGAACTTGATGGCGGCAGGCACCTTGAACCATGCCATGCCGGTAGCCATGCCGGCGGCCATATCAGTGGAGCCAACGCCGGTGGAGAATGCGCCCAGTGCGCCGTAAGTACAGGTGTGGCTGTCGGCGCCGATGACGCAGTCACCGGCTGTCACGATGCCTTTTTCGGGCAGCAGAGCGTGCTCGATGCCCATCTGGCCCACATCGTAGAAATTGAGGATGTCGTACTTGTTGGCGAACTCGCGGCACTGCTTGGACTGGGTCGCGCTCTTGATGTCCTTGTTGGGAACGAAGTGGTCGAGGACGATGGCGATGTGCTCTTTGTCGAACACGCCGTTGAAGCCCGCCTTTTCGAACTCGTTGATGGCGACAGGGGTAGTGATGTCATTGCCCAGCACGATGTCGAGCTTGGCGTTGATGAGCTGGCCTGCCTTGACCTCGGCGAGGCCTGCGTGTGCGGCCAGAATTTTCTGCGTCTGGGTCATTCCCATGATGGTACTCTCCTTTTATCGTATCTTGTTCTCTATGGTCAGTCTCTCCTCTGTCCAACCTCTCAGCCGCCTGCGGCGTCAGCTCCCCTAGTAGGGAAGCCTCTGGCGAAACCGTTTACTTTGCGGGGAATGCCAAGGCCTCCCCTCGATAGGGGAGGTGGCATTGCGAAGCAATGACGGAGAGGTTGTGCAGAGCTGCCCCTTATTTACTCTCTTTACTTATTATTGATGGCACTCACCAGTGCATGGATACCGGCCACAATAATATCGGTATCGGTGCCTGCACCCCAGGTGACGATGCCGTCGCCCCACTCGAGGCCGACGTAGGAAGCGGCGCGGGAGGTGGAGCCTTCGTCCAGACTGTGCTCGGAGTAAGTTTCCAGGTGGAAGTCCATGCCGGTGGCGCTCTGGATAGCGTTTGCCACAGCATCCAGACGGCCATTGCCCACCGAGGTGACCACCTTGCGCTGACCGTTCAGATCCAGCGTGACGGTGGCGGTGATGCCGTTGACCTGTGCAAAGTGGGCCTCGATGACAGCCAGGGGCTTGAATTTGTTGAGGAAGGTATCCTCGAAGATGTGGAGCACTTCGCCTGCGCTCAGCTCCTTGTGGCTGTGGTCGGACACGCTCTTGACCTTGTAGCCCAGCGCCTCGCGCATCTTGGCGGGCAGGTTGTAGCCGTAGTTCTGCTCCAGCACGAAGCCGATGCCGCCCTTGCCGCTCTGGCTGTTGATGCGGATGACATCGGCGTCGAGATCGGAAGAGCACACGTCTGAACTCCCCGGAATATAGGGGCAGGTCCAGCGGTGGTCGCCCTTCTCCTTGCGGTAGGCCATGCCCTTTGCAATGGCGTCCTGATGGCTGCCTGAGAAGGCGGCGAACACCAGCTGGCCAGCGTAGGGGGTGCGCTCGTAGATGTGCATCCGGGTGACCCGCTCATAGGTGGCGCAGATGGCGGGCATATCGGAGAAGTCCAGCTTCGGGTCTACGCCGTGGCTGTACATATTCATGGCGAGGGTCACAGCGTCCACGTTGCCGGTGCGCTCGCCGTTGCCGAAGAGGCAGCACTCCACCCGCTGAGCGCCTGCCAGAACGGCCAGCTCTGCACAGGCGACGCCGGTGCCGCGGTCATTATGCGGGTGGGTGGAGATGATGACGCTGTCGCGGTACTTGAGATGCTTGTCGCAATACTCAATTTGATTTGCATAGACATGGGGCATACTCATCTCGACCGTGACCGGCAGGTTGATGATCATGGGGCGGTCGGGGGTGGGCTGCATGATGTCCAGGACCGCGTTGCAGACCTCAACGGCGTAGTCCACCTCGGTGCCGGTGAAGCTCTCGGGGCTGTACTCGAAGAGGAAGTTCCCCTCATACTCCTCGCTCAGCTGCTTGACCAGCTTTGCGCCGTCCATGGCGATCTGCTTGATCTCCTCCTTAGACTTGTGGAACACCTGCTCGCGCTGGGCGACGGAGGTGGAATTATAGAAGTGGATGACCGCACGGGGTGCGCCCTTGACAGCCTCGAAGGTGCGGCGGATGATATGGTCGCGGCACTGGGTCAGCACCTGCACGGTGACATCGTCGGGGATCATGTTCTTCTCGATGAGGGTACGGAGGAACTCGTACTCCGTCTCGCTGGCGGCCGGGAAGCCAACTTCGATCTCCTTGAAACCAATTTTGACCAACATCCGGAAGAATTCCAGCTTTTCCTCGAGGCTCATGGGGACGATAAGGGCCTGGTTGCCGTCGCGCAGGTCCACGCTGCACCAGGTGGGAGCTTTCTCGATGTGGTCCTTCTTGACCCAGCTGTCATAACCGGCGGGGACCGGGTAATATCCCGGTGCGTACTTGGTAGCGTCCATCATTTTGTTTTCCTCCGTTTTCTATATCAACCTCTCAGTCTCGCTATCGCTCGACAGCTCCCCTACCGAGGGGAGCCTCTGGCGAAGAGGGAAAGCTTTACGGAATGCCAAGGCCTCTCCTCGATAGGAGAGGTGGCACGCCGTAGGCGTGACGGAGAGGTTGACTCCTGTTAACAAACGAAAAGGCTCCCGTCTCTCAAGGGACGAAATCCCCTGAGAGACGAGAGCCTGTAATTCTGTTACAGGGCACCCGTGGTACCACTCTCTTTGCTGTGCCATAAGCACAGCCGCTCTGCACGATCGGCTTTTTGAGGCGAATCGCTGCCCTTATAACGGTGGGCTTCCGTCAGGACCTACTGTCTGCTTCAGTCCTGCCGCTCAGGGGCCAGTAACCGAGACCCTCTGCACCGCCTTGCACCATCCGGCGGCTCTCTGTACGCAGAAGAAAATCGTTTTTTCCCCGTCAACGCATTTGCGCTTTGTTCAAAGTGGTTTCATTTTAGCAAAACCCGCCGCCCCTGTCAAGCAGTTTTGTTCACAATTAAAATGAAACGATTTCATATAAATAGCAGCATAAATTTTCAAAATTTGCGGGTGGATTTTATTTTTGTTGTATTATATCACCAACTATGGTAAAATAAAAATACCGCCTTAAAAGGCGGTATCAAGGTGCTGTCTGCATAAAAGGTGGTCTAGCTTCCCCGGCAAGCTTCCGGGGGTGTGAAACCTTATTGTTTGTTCCCCCGGACGCGATGCGAAAGGGGGGATGCCTTATGACACTGACGGAAACGATCGCGTTGCTCGGCCTGCTTGGCGGAGCAGTCTTTGTTACCTTTCAGATCTCGTGGGCTATCTTCAAAGAGATACATAACAATAAGAAATGACCGCCCCAGCCTACCAAGCAAAGCGGTCATTCTTATTGTTTGACTTAGCCGAGGGAAGCTGACCATTGCGGACAGCACCTTCTTGTATGTTCAGTATAGTCAAAGTGATTCGATTTGTCAAGCGGACGGCCTCCTTGTTCCTCGGTTTTGTTAAGAATCTGCGAAGTTTTTGCAAAGTTCACCTCGAAACGCTGGTTTCTGAAATGGCGTCGTGGTATGCTGTTTGCAACGTAAGGAGGGACCCCCCATGAAAGAAGTCAAGACCCCCAAAAAGCCATTGGCTATTTACTACGCCATTGTATTACTGGTGCTGATGCTGCTCAACTTCGTGCTCGTGCCGTGGATGAGCGAACGGCAGGTAAAAGAAGTGGACTACGGCACCTTCATGTCTATGACCGAGGACAAAGACATCGGCCGGGTGGATGTGGAATCGAACCAGATCATCTTTACCGATAAAGACGAAAAGCAAATTTACAAGACCGGCCTGATGAACGACCCTGACCTGACCCAGCGCCTCTACGACGCGGGGGCCGAGTTTTCCAGCGAGATCGTCGAGCAGGCTTCTCCGCTGATGAGCTTTCTGCTGAGCTTTGTGCTGCCCATCGTCCTCTTTGTCTGGCTGGGCAATTTCATGAACAAAAAGCTCATAGAAAAGGCCGGCGGCGCGAACTCGATGATGTTCGGCGGCGTGGGCAAGTCCAACGCCAAGGTCTACGTCCAATCCACCCACGGCATCCGCTTTACGGATGTGGCCGGCGAAGATGAGGCCAAAGAGAACTTACAGGAGATCGTAGATTATCTGCACGACCCCAAGAAATACGAAGAGATCGGTGCCTCGATGCCCAAGGGCATCCTGCTCGTCGGCCCTCCGGGTACCGGCAAGACCATGCTGGCAAAGGCCGTGGCGGGCGAATCCAACGTGCCGTTCTTCTCCATCTCCGGCTCGGAGTTTGTGGAGATGTTCGTGGGCATGGGCGCGTCCAAAGTCCGTGATTTGTTCAAGCAGGCCAAGGAAAAAGCCCCCTGCATCGTGTTCATCGACGAGATAGACGCCATTGGCCAGAAGCGCAACAGCGGCCAGCTGGGCGGCAACGACGAGCGCGAGCAGACCCTGAACCAGCTGCTCACCGAGATGGACGGCTTCGAGGGCAACAGCGGCGTCATCATCCTCGCGGCCACCAACCGTCCGGATTCTCTCGACCCGGCTCTGACCCGTCCCGGCCGCTTTGACCGCCGTGTTCCTGTGGAACTGCCCGACCTCAAGGGCCGCGAAGAGATCCTGAAGGTCCACGCCAAGAAAGTCGCTCTTGCCCCCGGCATCGACTTCAACACCGTGGCCCGGATGGCCTCCGGTGCCTCCGGCGCAGAGCTGGCCAACATCGTCAACGAAGCTGCCCTGCGGGCCGTGCGCGCCGGCCGCAAGAGCGTGACCGAGGCCGACCTCGAGGAGAGCATCGAGGTGGTCATTGCCGGCTACCAGAAGAAGAACTCCATCCTCACCGACAAGGAAAAGTGCATCGTAGCCTACCATGAGATCGGCCACGCACTGGTGGCGGCGCTTCAGAATCACTCCGCACCCGTGCAGAAGATCACCATCATCCCCCGCACCTCGGGCGCACTGGGCTACACCATGCAGGTCGAAGAAGGCAACCACTACCTGATGACCAAGGAAGAGCTGGAAAATAAGATCGCCACCCTCACCGGCGGACGTGCTGCCGAGGAAGTGGTGTTCGGCTCCATCACCACCGGCGCGTCCAACGACATCGAGCAGGCCACCAAGCTTGCCCGCGCCATGCTCACCCGTTACGGCATGAGCAAAGAGTTCGACATGGTGGCCCTGGAGACGGTGAACAACCAGTATCTGGGCGGCGACACCTCGCTGGCCTGCTCGGCGCAGACCCAGCGCGAGATCGACCAGCGGGTCGTGGAGCTGGTAAAGGTCCAGCACGAAAAGGCCATCAAAATCCTCACCGACAACCGTGCAAAGCTCGACGAGCTGGCGAAGTACCTTTATGAAAAGGAGACCATCACTGGCGACGAGTTCATGGCTATCCTTGAGGAAAAAGATCCCAGCGAAAATTAAAATAGGATCTCTGCAATAATCCAGCCGCCGTATCCGTATTCATTACAGATACGGCGGTTTTCTAATACGCCGTACCGCGAATAAAACAGAAATCCGGGGCCTTGTCCCCTACAGGAGGATACTACTATGAGACTGCTGAACAAGAACACTGCCCGCCGCGCTGCCGCTGCTGCCGCTCTGCTGACCATGACCGCCGCCATGAGCGTGGGTGCCTTTGCTGCCGACGCCGAGGACGCGACTGTTGCCGGTTATCTGCCCCCTCAGTCGTCCGAGGTCATGGTTCAGGGTGACATCGCTCTCCACTCTGACGTTCCGGTGGGGGAGGTAGACCCCAACTACGGCGGCTACGCTTCCCCGGTGGAGAACCCTATTCAGGGCAACGTGATGATGATCTCCGACGAGACCCCCCTGCCCTCTGACACGCCGGTGGAGAAGAGCGAAGCCCGCTACACCGTCAAGGGCCTGCTGGGCAAGCAGGTGCTTTACACTGCCCGTCAGGAAGGCCGCGTGCTGACGCTGGACGCCCCCGATGACAACGCCACCTTCCGCACCACCATCCTCGACATGCAGACCCTGATGAATCAGGGCGTAAGCACTCTGGTGCTCAAGACCGGCAAGACTTCCACCACCCTGAACCTGACTCTGCTGTGCCAGGACCAGAAGCCCGGCACCCGGGTCACTCTGCGCCACCTCGGCAGCAGTGCTCACCTCACCGTGGGCTTCCGCGGCCGCCGCGACCTCATCGTTGGCCGATAAGCTTTTCCCTCTCTCCTCTTCGTTTTCCATAGATACTTTTCCCTCAGACGCAAAAGACCCCCGCTGCAAACGCAGCGGGGGTCTTACTGTTTATCAAATGGTCCCGTCCGAGCCGTTCTCGCTCTGCTCCGATGCATAGAGCACCATCAGGTGGTTTGCAGATGCTTCGAGCTGGCTCTTGGCCTGACGGAGGTCTGCTTCTTCCGTCTCGTTCATCTTTTCGGGTTTATCCTTCCGCAGGCAGCGGCGGAGATTCGCCACATCGGCCTTGATGCGGTTCTTCTCCTCTTTATCCAGTTCCTTCTTGCACTTGGAGAGGGCCTCGTCCACCTTATAAGCCAGCACCTCGGCCTGATTGTGGAGGTCAAGCCGCTCTTTGCGGCGGCTGTCCTCGGCCTCGTAGGCGGCCGCGTCGGCCATGGCGCGCTGGATCTCATTCTCCGAGAGGTTCGTGCTGCCGGTGATGGTGATATTCTGCTCCCGGCCGGTGCCGAGGTCTTTGGCCGAAACTTTCACAACGCCGTTGACGTCAATATCAAAGGTGACTTCGATCTGGGGCTTGGACGAGAAGCTGGCCCGGATGCCGTTCAGCTTGAACTTGCCGAGGCTCTTATTGTCGCGGGCAAAATGCCGCTCACCCTGCAGGACGTTGATCTCCACACTGGTCTGCATGGGGCGGGCCGTGGTGAATATCTGGCTCTTGCGGGTGGGTATCATGCTGTTGCGGGTGATGAGGGGGGTCGCCACGCCGCCCAGTGTCTCGATGGAGAGGGTCAGCGGGGTGACGTCCATCAGCACAAGGCCCTGCGCCGCTGCACCAGAAGCGCCAGCCAGCTTGCCGCCGCCCTGTAACAGACCGCCCTGCACAGCGGCACCCATCGCCACGCATTCGTCGGGGTTGAGGCTGTGGCTCGGTTCACAGCCCAGCAGTTCCTTCACCTGACGCTCGACGGCAGGCATCCGGGTGCTGCCGCCGACGAGAAGGACTTTGCCCAGCTGCGAAGCCGAGATGCCGGCATCCCGCAGTGCGTTCTGCACCGGGGCCACCGTCCGTGCCAGCAGGTCGCCGGTCATCATCTCGAACTGGGGGCGGGAGATGGTCAGATCGAGGTGGTGGGGGCCGTCCTTGCCCACAGCGATGAAGGGCAGATTGAGCTGGGCCGAGAGGGCGCTGGACAGCTCTTTCTTGGCCTTTTCAGCCTCTTCTTTCAGGCGTCCCATGGCGGCGGGGTCGCGGGAGAGGTCGATGCGGTCCGATTTCTTGAACTCTGCCACGGCGTATTCCACGATGCGCTGGTCGAAGTCGTCGCCGCCGAGGCGGGTATCGCCGCCGGTGGCCAGCACCGTGAAGGTGCCGTCTTCGATCTCGATAATGGAGACATCGAAGGTGCCACCGCCGAGATCGTAGACCAGGATCTTCTGGGGCGCTTCGTTGTCAAGGCCGTAGGCCACAGCGGCGGCGGTAGGCTCATTGATGATGCGCAGGACGTTCAGGCCCGCGATGCGGCCTGCATCCTGGGTGGCCTTGCGCTGGCTGTCGTCAAAGTAAGCGGGGACGGTGATGACAGCCTCCGTCACCGGCTCACCCAAGTAGCTCTCGGCGTCGCGGCGTATCTTGGTCAGTATCATGGCGCTGATCTCCTGCGGAGTCAGGTCTTTGCCGTCGATGTGGACGCGGTAGTCGCTGCCCATATGCCGCTTGATGCTGGACACCGTCCGGCCGGAGTTGGTGGCAAGCTGGCGCTTTGCCGCGCCGCCCACCAGACGCTCGCCGTCTTTGGTGAACGCCACCACGCTGGGGGTGGTGCGCTCTCCCTCTGCGTTGGTGATGACGACGGGCTTGCCGCCCTCCACCACTGCCACGCAGCTGTTCGTGGTGCCAAGGTCAATACCGATCACTTTGCTCATTCTGGTCGTCCTCTCTGTTTTTGCGACGCGCATATTTTTCCTTCAATATCATATCGGTTCCGTATGACGATTTCTTAGAGCATTTGTAAAGATTTTGTGTTTCCGCTCATTCTCTCTCGAGCAGCTGGCGGATGACGGCCTCCGTCTCGTCCAGCCAGCTCTGGGCCGTCTCGTCGCCCTCTTTTTTGCGGACGAGGAAGCCCTGCTTCGCCTCAGCCAGCTGAGCCAGCGCCTTTTTGCGGGAGATATACTGGGTCTCATACTGGGCCACCCGCAGGCAGACCTGCGGCATATAGGCGATGTCGGGGGTGGAGGCGCAGAGTTTCTGAGCCTTGCGGTAGGCCCGCAGAGCCGCACCGGCCCCTTTTCCCTGCACCATGGCATCGTCACCCAGCGCCACCCATGCGGCCACATCGCCGGCGTCGGCAGCTTTTCTCCAGAACTTGCGGGCCTGTGCAGGGCTTTTGCGGCAGCCCCGGCCCTCGTAGAGCATCTCGCCCATCATGGCAAGGCCCTCGGCGCAGCCCTCTTCGGCAGAGAGCTGATAATAGTGCATCGCATCGTCCCAGCGTTCCTCGGCCATAGCACGGTTGCCGGCCCGCAGCTCCGCTTCGCCCGGCTCATCGGTGTCGTGGCTGGCGTGGAGCAGACCGTTCAAAAGCGAGCAGTCCAGCGTGGCAGAGCTGGTCCACGGGTCGATGACCACGCCGTCGATGCTGTCCGAGTCCAACGCCATCTGCATGGCGGAAGCCAGAAGCCGTTCCGCCATGGGGCGGCTGGCCGTGCCTTTATCGGCCTCCGCCATCTTCACTGAGGTGAACACCGGCAGGTAGCACCGGCCCTTCTGGGTGCGCAGGGTCCAGGGCTGCAGGTCTTTCGCTTTCTCCGCCGGGACAGGATGCTCCGCCCACGGGGCGGCCCCGTCCGGCTGGTCGGACGCAGCTTCCAGCGGCACCAGGACCCTGGTGTCCAGCTCGAGGGCATAGTTGATGGCGTTCATCAGCGCCCAGAAGCTCTCCTCGTTCTGGCCCTTATAGAGCGCTGCCACAGCCCGCTCTATCGCCGGACAGCCCGTACCCAGCGGCCCGTATTCCGGCAGCTTTTTGCGGTCTGCCGCGCCCACCGGGCGCAGCCGCAGCCGTGCCGCACCATCTTTTGCCATTGCATCCACCATTCTTTCCGTTGAGATTCCTTTTCAGTATAGCAGGATTTTCCGGTTTTCTCAATCTCCGGAGCCGAAATCTGCATCCAGAGCCGGTTTTCTTTGGCAAAAAACATAGCATTCCTGTTGGGATTGCGTTATAATAAGGAGCGTCTCGACTAAATGTATTAAAGAAAGGGAGTATCGAGCCTTGAACAACATGCTTCGCTATCTCAGCGATTACAAGCGCGAGAGCGTGCTTGCACCGCTTTTCAAGATGCTGGAAGCTACGTTTGACCTGTTCGTGCCGCTTGTGATGGCCGACATCGTCAACGTGGGTATCGCGGCCCACGATTTCCACTACATCCTTGTGCGGTGCGGCATCCTGCTGCTTCTGGCCATCGTCGGCCTCACGTGCAGCCTGACGGCCCAATACTTCTCGGCCAAAGCCGCGGTGGGTTATTCCACCGGTCTGCGTCATGCGCTGTTTGAGCACATCCAAACGCTGAGCTTTTCCGAGATGGACACCATGGGCACCAGCACCCTCATCACCCGGATGACCAGCGACGTCAATCAGGTGCAGAGCGGATTGAACCTCTTCCTCCGTCTGTTCCTGCGCAGCCCCTTCGTGGTGATTGGCGCCATGATCATGGCCTTTACGGTCAACTTTCGCGCCGCCCTCATCTTCGTGGTGGCTATCCCGCTGCTGAGCGTCGTGGTCTTCGGCGTCATGGTCATCACCCGTCCGCTTTATAAGTCGGTGCAGACCCGCCTCGACCGGGTTCTGGGCCTCACCCGCGAAAACCTGACCGGCGTGCGCGTCGTCCGCGCCTTCGACAAGGAGAAGAGCGAGGTGGACCGCTTCGAGGACGCCAATGAGCTGCTGACCAAAATGCAGCTCCACGTGGGCCACATCTCCGCCCTGATGAACCCGCTGACCTATGTCATCATCAACCTTGCCATCGTGGCGCTGCTGTATGTGGGCAGCATCGAGATCAACATCGGGGGCATGGCCTCCGGCGATGTCATCGCACTGGTCAACTATATGAACCAGATCCTGGTCGAACTGGTCAAGTTGGCCAACCTCATCGTTCAGGTGAGCAAGGCTCTGGCCTGTGCAGGCCGTGTGCAGGCAGTTCTGGACACAAAGCCCGGCATGGAGTTCCCGGCCCAGCTCACCGGCAATGTTCCGGCGGAAAAGGCCGACGACGCCGTCCGTTTCGACCATGTGAGCCTGACCTACAAGGGCGCAGGCGCGCCCAGCCTCTCTGACATCAATTTCACCGCCAAGCGCGGCCAGACCATCGGCGTCATCGGCGGCACCGGCAGCGGCAAATCCAGCCTCATCAGCCTCATTCCCCGCTTCTACGACGCCACCGAGGGCAGTGTGGAGATCATGGGCCGACCGGTCCGGCAGTACCCCCGCGCCGACCTGCGCGGCAAGGTGGCTGTGGTCATGCAGAAGGCCCAGCTCTTCGGCGGCACCATCCGCTCCAACCTGCTCTGGGGCAGCCAGAATGCCTCCGACGCCGACCTCTGGGCTGCGCTGGAAACGGCACAGGCTGCGGAGTTCGTGAAAGCCAAGCCCCTCGGCCTCGACGAGCCGGTGGAACAGGGCGGACGCAACCTCTCCGGCGGTCAGAAACAGCGTCTGACCATCGCCCGCGCCCTCGTGGGCAAGCCGGACATCCTCATCCTCGACGACAGCGCCAGCGCACTGGACTACGCCACCGACGCGGCCCTGCGCAAGGCTCTGGCCGCTCTTCCGGGCGATCTGACCGTCTTCATCGTCAGCCAGCGCGCCGCCAGCCTGCAGCACGCCGACCAGATCATCGTGCTGGACGATGGCCATATGGTGGGCCTTGGCCGTCACGCCGAGCTGCTGGAAAGCTGCCCGGTCTACAAGGAAATTTATGAGAGCCAGTTCAAGAAAGGGGATGTGCAGAAATGAGTGCAAAAGCAAAAACGAAGCTGACCCCTGAACAGCAGAAGGCCACCATGACCCGGGTGCTGCAGAAAATCAAACCCTACGGCTTCTTCGTGGTGTGCAGCCTCATCGTGGCCGCTGTGAGCGTGGCGGCCCAGCTGTATATCCCCATCCTCTGCGGCAATGCCATAGACATGATGCTGGGCAAAGGTGCCGTGGACTTCGCGGGCGTACTGCGCATCATCTACGAGATCATCGTGGTGGCTGTTGTCGCCGCCTTTGCGCAGTGGCTGCTGAGCGTCTGCAACAACCGCATCACCTTCGCAGTCAGCCGTGACCTGCGCAACGCCGCCATGCGGAAGATCCAGACCCTTCCCCTCTCTTACCTCGACAGCCATCCTTCCGGCGACATCGTGAGCCGGATGGTGGCCGACGTGGATACCTTCGCGGACGGCCTGCTGATGGGCTTCACCCAGCTGTTCTCGGGTGTGCTGACCATCCTCGGCACCCTGCTCTTCATGTTGCAGCAGAACCTCCCCATCACGCTGGTGGTGGTCTGCATCACCCCGCTGAGCCTTGTGGTGGCCAGCTTTCTCGCAAAGCGCAGCTACAAGTATTTCCAGAGCCAGAGCACCGTGCGCGGCGAGCAGACTGCCCTTGTCAACGAGATGATAGAGGGTCAGAAGGTCGTGCAGGCCTTCGGCCACGAGGCCCAGAGCCTCGAGGCTTTTGACGAGGTGAATGGCCGACTGCAGAACGTGAGCCTGAAGGCCATCTTCTTCTCCAGCATGACCAACCCCGCCACCCGCTTCGTCAACAACATCGTCTACGCAGGCGTCGGCCTCGTGGGCGCGATCTATGCCGTAGCCGGAGGCATCACCATCGGCCAGCTGAGCATCTTCCTGAACTACGCCAACCAATACACCAAGCCCTTCAACGAAATTTCCGGCGTCGTGACCGAGCTGCAGAACGCTCTGGCCTGCGCAGCCCGCGTGTTCGAGCTGCTGGACGCTGAAGACCAGACCCCCGAAGCGGAGAACGCCGCAAAGCTCGTGCCGGACGGCCACGTCCAGATCGAGGACGTCTCCTTCCGCTATCTGCCTGACCGCCCGCTCATCGAGGGCCTGTCTCTGGACGTCAAGCCCGGCCAGCGCATCGCCATCGTCGGCCCCACCGGTTGCGGCAAGACCACCCTCATCAACCTGCTCATGCGGTTCTATGATGTCAACGACGGCTCCATCAAAGTCTCCGGCACCGACATCCGGGACGTGACCCGCGCCTCGCTGCGCGGCAGCTACGGCATGGTGTTGCAGGACACCTGGCTCCGGGCCGGCACCGTGCGGGAGAACATCGCCTACGGCAAGCCGGATGCCACCCTCGACGAGGTGGTGGCAGCGGCCAAAGCTGCCCACGCCGACAGCTTCATCCGCCGCCTGCCCGAGGGCTACGACACCGTCATCGCCGAGGACGGCGGCAACATCAGCCAGGGCCAGAAGCAGCTGCTCTGCATCGCCCGCGTGATGCTCTGTCTGCCCCCGATGCTGATTCTGGACGAGGCCACCTCCTCCATCGACACCCGCACCGAGGTGCGTATCCAGGCAGCCTTTGCCCGGATGATGCAGGGCCGCACCAGCTTCATCGTGGCACACCGCCTTTCCACCATCCGGGAAGCCGACGTCATCCTCGTGATGAAGGACGGCCACATCGTGGAGCAGGGCGACCACGATACCCTGCTGGCGCAGGGCGGCTTCTACGCCAAGCTCTACAACAGCCAATTCGAGGGCGTGGAGACCTGATATTAACTATCTGATATAACAAACCGCCGAGAATACCACACGATATTCTCGGCGGTTTTTGTTATATATTTTTTCGAGTCAGAATAGCACCTGTTGCTCTATTGTCAAAAGACGACCGCTATGGTACACTAAAAGAAATTCTACATTTTCTTATTCACACTTGTATCTATCAAAGCTATCGCCCGTTTCATACGAAAAGAGGAATTAAAAATGTTAGTTTTCAGCACCCGCATTCCGCTAAAAGAAACCGCCACTCAAGAAAGTTTTCTGGAATTATGCACCCGCTGGGTCACTGCAAGCGAACACTACTCTTCTGAAGGCCTTGCTTTTGACTATTCCTCTCACCACGATTATGACTACTCGAGTACCAATATTACATTCTCTGTTCGCCACTATAAAGATGAAAAAGTGGAGATTTCTGCCTGTCGTCTAGAGAATCGGGAAACAAATATTGTCTGGATAAGTGATTGTATTTTCCTAAACGAATCTGGAGTCAAGTCTGTGCTTCTTCAGTTAAATTGCAACCGTAAAGATTTTAATACAAAGCTTCCTTATATTCATAAACCTTATTTGGTTCGTTTGTTTATCGAGAGCGGTCTTTGCGGAAATGACAACGGAATTTTCACAACGGATTGTGTAATCAGGGTAAACAAAAGCAACTACCCTATTTGCGTCGGAATTATGAATGGAACCTATTCTTATTCCATGCCGGTAGTCTATATCAGCCATGATTATTGGGGTCACTCCGAAGTTTCACCATACTTTCTAGCACAAAGACTCGGCGGTATCGCTCATGTTATCGAAGAAGATTCTCGTCAGACTTCCCAACGCCTTCTTTCTGACGCTCCTAATAGCAGAGCATATGGCGGATACGTTGGTTTATATTTTCCCGGCTCATCATTCTGCCGCAAATTTAGCAAGGAATACTATTCCAGCCCTCAAGAAATGTCCTCGGACATCATTAATGCCGTTTGGCGTTCTTTAATCAACCGACTTGATTCAACCAACTATAATTGGAATCAGATTTTGACGCTCCAGGCCCGGCAGAAGATGAAAAAAATCGATGCTCAAAGCAAGCAAGAACTTGACAACTACATCTCCACTTTTGACGAAGTAAACCATCAGCTCTGCGAAAAAATCGACACATTGAATGACGAACTCAATCAACTGACTGCTGAACGTGACCGTCTGCGCAATCAGCTTTATGCTGCAAAAGCAGTCAAATCGACTGGAGACGGCTTCTACAAGAAGGGAGCCGAGCCTGAGTTATATCTTAACGAAGCAAATGATCTTCTCTACAGCATTCTTTCTCAGGTCAAAAGCAAATACCCTGAAAATTCCAGAGCTGTCGCACTTATTACATCCATGCTCGAAGCCAATCCTAAGACCGGTGCTTGTGAGGAAGTTATGAGGTTGATTCAGGAAGCACTCGGCAATGGCAGTGGAAAGCTGAGCAAAGCCGCAAAGTCGAAACTCATGAGTGCTGGTTTCCACATCGATGAATCCGGCCCGCACTATAAAATCTCTTTCCACGATCCCCGCTATATGTTTACCGTTTCCAAAACACCAAGTGAATATCGTGAGGGAAAAAATCTGCTTTCTGATATTCGTAAAGCCTTAGATGTAGAACGCAACATCTAACTTCGAACATTTCTTTCAAAAACAATGACCGCCGACACGAGTTTTATTTCTCTCAGCAGTCATTGTTTTTTTCATGTTCAAAGCTGGCCGTTCTAACGGATATTGCAGCGCTCTTTTTTCTGGCAGTACATAGCCTCGTCGGCACGGCGGAGGATGTCGTTCACATCCACCTCGCCGTGGAGTTTCGGCACCGTGACGATGCCGCAGCTGAAGCTCTTGGGATAGACCGTTTCGCTCTTTTCCATCGAGGCTTGCTCATGGGCCATCTTGGCGGCCGGGGCGGAAGGCCATCTTCCGCTTTTTCTGGCGGAAGATGGCATAAATTCTGCCTAATGCTGGCGGGTTAAGTGCTCGCCGGCTTTCCGGCCCGCCTTTCGGAAGATGTCGATTTGCTCTTTCTTGCCAAAGCGGCGGATAAGCTCATCCTAGAAGGAAAATTCCAGCATCCGGCAGACCATCACCGACAGTTCATCACCCAAGTTGCCGCGGCCATTGGCGTCGTAGTTGAGGTACTCGGTAAATTCCAGCTGAGCCCGGTCTTCCATAAAAACATTGTTACTCATAGAGCAGTCGGCTTCTCATCATTTCCGCATTCGTTTTTCTCTGCCATTTCCCATTTTTATTCGCAGGGTCCCGGCAAAAAAATCTTTAACGTAGTATATCATTGATTTTGTGGGTCGGTAATATTTTCTTTTTTTACCTGTTTTCGGCTTTCAGCACCGTTGCCTCAGCAGGCGGCGGTGTGAGGGTGGAGTGGGCCAGAATAAAAGCAGCGGCGCGGCTGGATGCGATGCGCTGGGCGGCGCGGCGGCGGTCGTTGGAAGCGAAGGTGTGCTCCCCGTCCCGCTTTGCGTCCCAGTGGGCAAGCTCGTCATCCACCTCGGCTTCCGTCGGCCAGAGTTCTTCTTTCTTCGCCACCAGCAGCAGACCCATCCGGCTGCGCAGTTTGCGCTCGGCCTCGGCGTGGAGCCAGGCTCGGAATTCTTCCACCGTCTGGCCCTGCACCTTCAAGTACTGGTCGAAATTGACGCCGTTGGCCTGCATCCGCAGATTGAACTGGCGCTGCTCGGCAAAGTAGTTGCCGGCCACCAGCTGCTTGGGCAGCGGGCCGGTGACGTGTGTACCCAGCTGGGCGATGAGGGCCTGTTCGGCCACGGCGCGGGCCTGCTGGCAGCGCTGGGCGTAGATGTCCTGCGTCACCTTGGCGCGGAGGGCGCGCTTGCCCTCGGCGTCGGCGGCGCGGTCTTCGTCACCGTGGCGGCGGTTTATTTCAAGCTCGATGGTCAGCTCCCGGATGGGCCGGGGCTGGATGGGCTGGGTAAAGCCAGTGTACTCTCTCAGTTCCAGCGGCGGCAGGCAGAAGAACTGCACCCCCGCCCGGAAGCCCTCGGCCCGGTTGACCGCCAGAAGTTCAAAATCCGGGTCGGTGACGGGCTGCAGATCGTTTTCTTTCATCAGCTGAGCGAACAGAGGCGAGAACCCCTCCAGGATCGCCCGATTGACCGCCGCCGTCAGCAGGTCATCCTCGTCCTGCGGAGCGTCCGGGGCCGCCTTTTCGGCCTGCACCGCCGCTTCCAGCTCTTCTGCCGATGCAGAAAAGACCACCCGGCAGTCACCGGGTTCTGCCATGCCAAAATGTTCGAGTTTCATTTTCTTCTCCCCCTCTCAACGGACGATGCCGGCCATCAGCACCAGCAGCACGATGCCCAGCACCACATACAGCACCTCTGCACCCAGGACGGACTTGTCGCCCTCGACGTACATCTCGGCGGGGTCGTCGGGGTTATAATAAAGGGTGACGACAGCTCCCTGTGCAAGCTCTCTGCCCTTGGCAGACTTGGGGTAATGGAGGCGGTGGGTGCCGCCAGCCGTGGTGAACTCCAACAGGTAGGCTTCGCCGTCCCGGCTCTGGACGGTGCCTGCCACAGCGGCCTCGACCTTTTCGCCCCTGGTCATGAGCTTGCGGCGTCTCGACCAGCTCCGCCATGCCATGTAGAACATGATGCCTGCACCGATGAGAAAGATAATGATGTTGAACATTCGCAGTTTCCCTCTTCCGTAAATAGTCCCGCCGGGCCGCTGCCCCGCAGGGGTAATATTTATTGTATCATACTCCGCCGGATTTTTCGCCCCATTCGGCCTATACGGAATGCAACAATTTTCGCAAAAAAATTTGTCGTACTATTTTTGCAGAAAACGCTTGACTTTCTTTGCACCTGTGGTATAATAAGCATCGTTCCGAGCCGAACGGCAGCGAACAAAACAGAATATGCGGATATGGCGGAATTGGCAGACGCGTTAGATTCAG
>OOCT01000535.1_pt1 | contig 29377 bp, 28 predicted proteins | sample 1671851 | NCBI WGS metagenome assembly OOCT01 (sample SAMN06348199, study PRJEB24527) | human gut metagenome | biome: human gut; feature: ankylosing spondylitis patient; material: feces | host: Homo sapiens | place: China | collected 2015-10
TTCAGTTGAGCCACGGGACCATTTCTTAAATGCGATGCAAAGGTACGCATATTTTCTAATACAGCAAAATTTTTCCGTATCTTTTTAATGAAAAACTATTATTTTTCTTCCATTTCATGTAAATGAGGCAAAGAAATATGATATTTCACTGCCATAAGCCTTACAACAACAACAGTTACAAAGCTTGAAATAACAATAATCTCCAAGTTTAATCCCCAATAATAACATATCTGATATACAAAACCGCCCAAAATGCACGCAACAGCATAAATCTCCTTTCGGAATATCAGCGGAACTTCATTTATCAGTACATCACGAATAATACCTCCGGCCACGCCTGTGATACACCCCATTATGATTGCGACCCAAAACGGGAAGCCTGCATATAATGTTTTTTGTATACCGGCTATAGTAAACAGTGCAAGTCCCAAAGTATCAAACAGGAACCATGTACTAGAAAACTTTACTATAGCCTTCTTAAATATTATAGCAAGCACCAAGGCTGCCGCCGTACATATTATATATATAGAATTTGTCATCCAAAAAGGAGTTACGCCAAGCATAACATCACGAATTGTACCGCCTCCTATTGCCGTGGCCAACCCTACAACATACCCTCCAAACCAGTCAAAGTTTTTAAACGCCGCCCATCTTATACCAGATATAGCAAATGCGAATGTTCCCAAAAACTCTATAACAAGCTGCACTGTATTCATTAGCTGACAACATTTACCGGCTTACCGTCAAGAAAAGCCTTAATATTAGAGGTCACGATATTAACAAGACGCACACGAGCCTCATAAGTAGCCCATGCTATATGAGGAGTTATATAGGCATTGGGGGCGCTGAAAATAGGATTATCCTCAAGTGGAGGTTCCTGACACATAACATCTGCACCATACCCCCCGAGCCATCCTTCATTTAAAGCCTCTGCAACGTCATTCTCGTTCACCAATGGGCCTCTACCGGTATTTATCAATATCGAACCTTTCTTCATCTTTTTTAAGGTAGCCTTGTTTATCATCTCTTTAGTTGTTTCCGTCAAAGGACAATGCAACGTTACTATATCACTGATACCTAAAAGTCCGTCCAGCGTCGTCTTCTGGATACCATCAGGAAGATCTGCAGAATTCTTGCTTGTAAAAGCAAAAACATCCATACCAAAATCACGTGCAATACATGCCACCTTATATCCAATACTACCAAGTCCAACCACACCAAGAGTTTTTCCGGCAAGTTCATTCAAAGGCGTATCCCAATAACAGAAATCTTCATTACTGCTCCATCGGCCATTACGATTTTGTTTTGAATAATGAGCAACGCGATTGGTAATGTTTAAAATATGCGCAAAAGTCATCTGAACCACACTGTCTGTGCTATAAGCAGGCACATTCGTTACGATGACACCACGTTTCCGTGCTGCTGCAATATCAACAATATTGACTCCTGTAGCCAATACTCCTATATATTTCAAATTAGGCAACTTAGCCATTATGGCATCAGACAACACAACTTTATTTGTCAACACGATATCAGCCTGCTCAGCACGCGACACTACATCATCAGGAGACGTTCTGTCATATACTGTCAAATCACCTAATTCTTTTATTCCGTTCCATGATAAATCACCTGGATTTACACTATATCCATCTAAAACAACAATCTTCATAGTTATATATTTTTGTTATTCTTTAAATCTGTTTCCCCAACACTTCAACATTCGTTGATACAACTTTTCCTCATTGGGCGAATGTTGCCCATGCCATATCCGCTCATTAACAAGTTCATCAGGCAAGAATTGTTGTTCAACAAAATGTTCCGGATAATCATGTGAATACTTATACCCGTCACTATATCCTAGATCAGCCATAAGTTTCGTAGGAGCATTACGCAAATGCAATGGCACCGGTAGATTACCAGTCCTGGCAACAACTTCAAGTGCATGATTAATGCCGTTATATGCAGAATTGCTCTTGGGACTCGTCGCAAGATACACCGTTGCCTCGGCCAATGGAATTCTCCCCTCAGGCCATCCTATTTTATTTACGGCATCAAATGCAGCATTAGCAAGCAGCAGCGCATTCGGATTCGCCAAGCCAATATCCTCTGAAGCACTTATAACAAGTCTGCGAGCAATGAACTTAGGGTCCTCACCACCTTCAATCATACGTGCTAGCCAATACAACGCTGCATCAGGATCCGAACCTCTAATACTTTTTATAAACGCAGATATTATATCATAATGCATTTCTCCGTCCTTATCGTACGCAAGAGGATTTTGCTGCAAGCACCCTACTACAGTTTCATCTGTTATCTCAATTTTTTCACTATTGACAGAATCAACGACCAACTCTAAAATATTCAACAATTTACGGGCATCTCCCCCGCTATACCTTAGAATGGCATTAGTCTCTTTCAGTTCTATATTTTTTTTCTTCAGTTCAACATCTTCTCTTAAAGCGCGCTGCAAAAGTCCGAGCAAGTCTTCTTTTTCCAAGGGCTTCAACACATAAAGCTGACATCTTGAAAGCAATGGTCTGATAACTTCAAAAGAAGGATTTTCCGTGGTTGCGCCTATCAACGTAACTATACCTTTCTCAACCGCAGCCAACAAAGAATCTTGCTGACTCTTGCTAAAGCGGTGTATCTCATCAATAAACAATATAGGAGTAAAATTATTGAAGAAGCCAGCATTCTTGGCTTTATCAATAACATCCCTGACATCTTTCACACCACTTGTAACAGCACTCAATGTATAAAAGGGTACTTTTAGGTGATTTGCCACTATCAAGGCCAATGTCGTCTTTCCTACCCCAGGAGGCCCCCATAAGATAAAAGATGTCACTCTTCCGGCTTCCAACATATTACGGAGAACGGCATTCTTACCGACAAGATGTTTCTGTCCGATATAGTCGTCAAGAACCTTGGGTCTTAATCTCTCTGCTAAAGGCTTAACCATAAATGCAAAAGTAGAAAATATATGTCATTTATGCAAAAAATATCTATTAAAAACTTGCGAATAAAAGATAATATATTACTTTTGCAGCATTCATAGAAACTGAAAACGAGAATAAATAGTGAAAGTTACAATCCTCCAAACGGATATCAAGTGGGTGCAGCCTGATAAGAATCAGGTTGTAGCAGGTCAACTTATATCCAATAATCCTGGCTCTGATTTATACATATTGCCAGAAATGTGGGCGACAGGATTTATAACAGATCCGGCAAAATATTCTGCAGAAGTCAATTTTCAGAAATCACTTGAATGGATGAAAGAAACAGCACAATCCAACAGATGTGCAATATGTGGAAGTCTTTCTATCCTGACACATCAGTCACAGTACAGAAACAGATTATATTTTGTAATGCCTGACGGAGAATATTATTACTACGACAAGCACCATTTGTTTAAATACGGAGGAGAAGACGTATACTATACAGCAGGCGACAAAAGAGTAATTGCGAAATATAAAAATTTCCGTTTTTTATTACAGACCTGTTATGATTTAAGATTCCCTGCATGGATGAGATATAAAGAAGACTATGACGCTATAATTTTTGTGGCCAACTGGCCTCAAAACAGGCAGGACGCATGGAACATCCTATTAAGAGCAAGGGCCATTGAAAATCAATGTTATGTAATTGGATGTAACCGCACAGGGGAAGATGATAGATGTCAATATAACGGAAATAGTGCCATCATTGACCCCAAAGGCGCTTTACTAGCCCAGTCTGACGAAAAAGAACAGGCTATCACTGCTGAAATTGATTTAGACAAACTGAATCATTATCGTTCAAAGTTTCCTATACTGACAGATAGAGATATATTTTAAAAATAAAAAGAAATTAATTAAAAAGAAATATGAAAGATATTGATAAGAAGTCACTTACATTAAAAACCATCAACAAAAGTAACGTTTGGGATATTCAGGAGAATGATGTTTTCAGGATGTTGGAAGTTGCAGAAAAAGACTCCGATATAAGAGAAAACATCAAGCACTACATTGATATCATCAAAAGCGCATTTGAAGTTGAAGAAATAAAGATAGACCGCCCTGAAATAATCAAGAAGTATGAAGCCCGCGGTTTCCAGATTGGCACAATGCCTGTAGATGAAAGCCAGAAGGTCAAAATAGGAATAAAAAAACGTCCTATATTAAGGGTAACAGACCTTACATACGAGAACATCCGACATATTTCTGCAACAAAACTGCTTGAAGTTATCGATCGTAATTTTGGCGGAGGTTGGGATTCTTTGTCACAAAGCATTCAAGACATCATACAGAGCGGATTTGACATAAGTACAACAACTTTACCCAAAGACAGATTACATAAAGTTGGCGGAATGTACGAAAAGAAAGTTGCTGACGGATTTGAAGTATTGGAAATTTCAAAAGGTGCATGGATTGAAGCTATTTTTGCAAAACTTAAGCCCGAAACAGAAAAGCCCCGTCTTAAATTTGGAACAGACGACTCTCGCAAATACGATTCTGACGAAGATGACGACGAGGATCTGCCAGAGATTGATGAAAAGTATGACAATGACGATGATGATGACGCATTCGACGAAGATAAGCTGACAGAAGAAAGCTACAGAACAACAATCGAGGAAAATCCTGAAGACCTCGATCTTACAGCAGAAGATGTCGCAGATGATGACGAATACTAAAACACAAGCATACATTTAGCATCACAATTGTAAATATCATATAATAGCCATACCGTGCTTATCGCTGGTATGGCTATTTTTCGTACCACATCAATTTACCAAACATATATACGCACTTTCTATTAAAAGGAATGTATCATATCATCTTTTTAACTGTTTTATTATTAAAATTTTAATTATTATCATTACCTTTGCACAATCAATCGGTTCATCATACGATGATTAAAAGGGAACAAGGTGAAAATCCCTGACAGTCCCGCTGCTGTAATTTGTCGTTTATGAAGCAAACAAAATAGCCACTGTGTATTATAGGGAAGGCGTTTGCTTTTATGACAATAAGTCAGAATACCTGCCATTGAAACAGTTTATCCCACCAGCTTCGAGGAAAGCTGTTGATAAAACATTTCACACATGAAAAAAATAACGGCATTAGTTCTGGTATGCTCAGTTTCTTTTTGTGCTCAAGCGCAATCTGAAAAAAATGATACAATTGATAACACATATCAGTTGCAGGATGTTGTGGTCACAGAAAATAAAAAAAAGCACGAAGTTACCAGTACATCGCCATTGTATGTAATCAACAACAAGAACCTTAATACTGCAGGCATCACTGATATAGCTGATGCCCTTAACCGTATGCCCGGAATAACCATACGTGATTATGGTGGTGCCGGAGGTATGAAAACCGTTTCTGTCAGAAGTTTCGGCACTCAGCATACAGGCGTTAGCTATGACGGAATAATGCTTAGCGACTGCCAGAGCGGACAAATCGACCTGTCGCGCTATTCCTTAGAAAACATCGACAACATATCGCTTGTCATCGGCGATAATGACGACATTTTTATACCCGCAAAAAATGCCAGTTTACCGGCATCAATTAACATAAGGACAATAAAGTCTCCTACAGAAGACACAGCTCCTCATCTGACCACTCAGCTGAAAGTTGGTTCATTCGGATATATTAGTCCATTTATAAGATACGAGCAGAATTTTTCAAACAAATTTTCTTTCTCGGCAATTGGAGAATTCGTCTATGCAGAAAACGATTATCCTTTCACGCTACGCAATATTTCAGTCGTTACAAAAGAGCGCCGCACAAACAGTCGTATGAAATCAGGGCATGGTGAGACTAATTTTATATGGAACATTAATACCCGCAATGAATTAAGCGGCAAAATATATTATTATGATAACGACAGACAACTGCCCGGACAAGTCAGATATTACACAAATATAAGCAATGAAGAGCTCAGAGACCAGAACTTCTTTGCCCAGATCGGCTACCGCACATTTAACAGCAACAATCTATCTTTAAAAGTTAATGCAAAATATAACTGGGCAGCTTCAAAATATAAAGACGGTTCATATAGCGACGGCATAAAAGATGCTGATTATTGGCAAAGAGAAGCTTATACATCTGCAAGTCTCCTATACACTCCATTTAAAGACTGGGCGTTCTGCTATTCTGCCGACTACAGCTATAACAACATGAACAGCAGCCTTTCAACAGATACACACCCATTTAGACATACCGTTCTTCAGGCAGCTACAGCTAAATATAAATCAGCAAGACTGTCTATCATCGGAAAATTGCTGCTTTCACTATATTACAATGGTGCAGAATATGGAGAATCTGCACGCGACATGAGCAAACTCTCACCATCTCTGTCACTCTCATATAAAGTTTTTAAAAATAATGACTTTTATATTAGAGCATCATATAAAAATATATTCAGGGCACCAACATTCAATGAGTCATATTTCTATCATTACGGCAGCACAAATCTGCTTCCAGAAAGCACTGATCAATATAATATAGGATTCACATTATTACAAGATGTCACAAAAAAGACAAATATCAAAATAACATTAGACGGATATCTCAACCATGTTAAAGACAAAATAGTTGCCGTACCATACAATATGTTTATATGGACAAACATAAATGTCGGAAAGGTAAGAGTGTTAGGCTTAGACGCAACGGCTAATGTAATGCATAAGTTTTCAGACAAGCATTTGATAACTCTTACAGCCAGCTATAGCCTGCAGAATGCAGAAAACCGTACTAATCCGGAATCTCCATATTATGGATACCAGATTGCCTATACACCATTACACTCTGGAAGCGTTTCTGTTTGTTACGAAAATCCATGGGTAAACCTCACAGTACACGGCACCGGTATGAGCAGCCGCAGTTCAAATAACGAACATTATGAAGATTCTAACATACCGGGATTTTTCGAAACCGGCATAACCCTTTTCAGATCGTTTAAAATAGCCAAGAACACGATTACCCTACGAGGAGACATCAAGAACCTTCTCAACAAGCAATACGAAATTGTCAAGGCATATCCGATGCCGGGAATAAGCTATCAATTTTCAATAAATTATAAATTTTAATCAAAAAAAAGAAATGAAAAAATTTTTAAGTTTTGCAGCAATTGCATTATGCGTATCATTTACATCGTGCAGCGACGATGACGATAATTACGTTCCGAAACCTATTGATGTCAGCACAGGTGCTTTCATTGTCAACTCAGGAAACATGAGTTCTCAAATCAGCGGCAGCATCACATCTATTGACTATTCTACACAGACAGCCGCCCAGAAGGTATTTCAGGCTGCCAATGGACGCAATCTTGGTACAACACCTAATGACGCTCTGATTTATGGTGACAAGATGTATATTGTTGTAACGGGCGAAAATACAGTTGAAGTTGTCAACAAGAACACAATGGTGTCTGTCGGAACAATAAAGACAACCGAAGTTATGGGAGCAGACAAGGGTGAGACACCCAGACGTCTTGCAGCCGGAAACGGAAAAATTTATGTGTCAACATTCAAAGGCTACGTTGCAGCAATCGACACAGCATCTTTAAATCTGGATAAGATTTATCAGGCTGGTTCATATCCTGAGGGAATTGCTATAGACGGCAATATGCTTTATGTAGCAAACAGCAGCTATGGCAATGGCCAAAATCCTTCTATTTCATACATCAACCTTACCGATGGAAGCGTTACAAATCTCACCGACCCATTGATAACAAACCCTGTTGGCATCAGTGTTATCGACGGAACACTTTATGTGATGGACAGTGGTCTTTATGATTCTAATTACAACCAATATGGCGCCGGTGTAAAGAAGATTACTGCAGACAAGAAGGTTACAAACCTTATCGACGCAACAATGATGGCGACAGATAAGAAAAACATCTACGTAATAAATGCTCCTTACAGCTATGTTTCTCCCGTCACTCCTACTTACAGCGTCTACAACATTGCAAGCGGTGAAGTTAAGACATTCATAACAGACAACCTGCCGTTCAGCCCATCTGCAATTGGAGTTGACCCTGTTAACGGATATGTGTTTATCACTTCTTACAGCAAGAATCCTGACACCGGATATGCAAGCTATACTACAGATGGCTATGTCAACATGTACAAAGAAGACGGAACCTTCGTTAAGATGTTCTCTACCGGAGTTGGCCCTAATGCAATAGCATTCAATACTGGTGTTGTTTATGAATAAAAATTTAACGATAACCTCTTTACTGATATCAGTGCTGATTACCCTGTGCGCATGCCGGGGTAACAGCACTGATACATCTTTTAGCGGTGACACCCTAGAACTTAAATATGCCAAGCAGCTTCATATAATCAAATGCGACGGTTACAACGTTGTCACCCTGAACGATCCTTGGAACAAAGGAAAAATACTTCATACATACATCCTTGTACCGTCAGACAAAGAACTGCCGGCCAATCTGCCACAGGGCACTATTGTCAGAACACCTTTGCAACGTGCGGTTGTAACGACATCTGTTCACTGCGGCCTGATTATGTCTTTTGGCAAAGGTCAGAACATCAAAGGGGTTTGTGATGTCAAATATATTAATCTGCCATGGATTCAGCAACAATGCAAAGAAAACAAAATTGCTGACTGCGGCAGCGGAATAACCCCAACACTCGAAAAGATTATAGGTATAAACGCTGACGCAATATTGATTTCTCCATTTCAGAACAGCGGAGGCTACGGACGTCTTAATGAGTGGGAAAAGCCCATCATTGAAACTGCTGACTACATGGAAACTACAGCATTGGGAAGAGCAGAATGGATGAAATTCTATGGAATGCTGTTTGGTGCAGAAAAACAGGCTGACAGCATCTTTAATGACGTTGAGACAAAATACAACAGCCTCAAGCAAATTGCTAAAACTGCCAAAACAAGACATTCTGTAATTATCGACAAGATAAACAGTTCTGTATGGTATGTGCCTGGCGGACAAAGCACCATCGGACAGATAATTGCTGATGCAAATGCGGCATATCCTTTTTCTGCCGAAAAAAGCAGCGGCAGTCTGCCCCTACCGTTTGAGATAGTCCTCGAAAAAGCCGGCAACAGCGACATTTGGCTTATCAGATATAATAGTCCTCAAAAAGCCACCTACAAATCATTGTTGACGGAAAACAGCGGATACTCACAGTTTAAGGCATTCAAGAACAAGATGGTCTTCGGATGCAATACTTACAGTAACACGTTCTACGAAGACACCCCATTCCATCCAGACTTGTTGCTGCGTGATTTCATCATAATAACACATCCGGAAATAACCAAACTTGGCAAAGCGAAATACTTTGAACATATAAAATGAAAAAATATTGCAGATTTTTTGTTGTAATAACTTTGGCAATAATTGCTCTGTTTGTAATTAACATCATCTATGGAGCCGTGAAAATACCGATAAACAGCATTATCGATATTTTCAGCGGCAACGATGATGTAAATGAAAGTTGGAAATATATAATATTGCAGACTCGCCTGCCCCAGGCTCTTACGGCCATTTTATGTGGTGGAGCATTAGCTGTCAGCGGATTATTACTTCAGACCGCATTCTGCAATCCTCTTGCCGGTCCGTCTATATTCGGTATCAACAGTGGTGCCAGCCTTGGCGTGGCTTTCGTTATGCTTCTGTTTGGTGGAAGCATAACGGCAGGAGCAGTTTCTGTTACTGGATTTCTGGCTGTACTTATTGCCGCATTTGTAGGTGCTGTGGCTGTAATGGCTGTATTATTGTTTTTCTCTAATCTTGTAAACAATAACGTCATGCTCCTTATCACCGGCATTATGATAGGCTATATATCTTCATCTGCAATATCACTGCTCAACTTCTTTGCGACTGAAGAGGGCGTTCACTCATATATGATATGGGGATTGGGCAACTTCGGAGGAGTGTCTATGGCTCAAATGCCTCTGTTCGCAGCTGTTACAATAGTAGGTCTAATATGTGCCTTGCTTCTCATTAAACCTCTCAATGCCGTGTTGTTAGGCGAACAATATGCAGAAAATCTTGGTATAAACACCATCAAGTTGCGCAATTGCCTTTTATTGGTAACAGGCCTTCTTACCGCCGTTACCACCGCCTATTGTGGTCCTATTGCATTTATCGGACTTGCCGTTCCACATATAGCACGTATGCTTCTTAAGACAGACAACCACCGCTATCTCATACCTGGCACTATTCTTTCCGGAGCGGCCATATCACTTCTGTGCAACATAATATGCGTTCTTCCTGGCGACAACGGCATCATACCCCTTAATGCTGTCACCCCAATAATGGGCGCACCAGTTATCATTTATGTAATCATCAAAGGGAGACATCAATAACAGCACGTATTGGCATAACAAAAATAAATAATACATAAGACTTTTTATCTAATGACCTCTCCAACATGGCCAGCATAACTCTTCCGTATTTGCACTGTATTGACTGTCATATCCATTATTTCATTGATTCGGATACCGGTCTAAATAAGAAGTAGAAAATAGGCTTTATATGAAGATTTTTCGGCTAAAACATGAATAGGCCACCCAAAACCTGCTTTATTGCAACATATAATTCAATTCTGATTTACCTTTACGCGATATAGAACCAACAAACTCCGGGAATAAGTCTATTATAAATATTGTCTCATTTTCCATCGTACTTACCTGTCCATTTCGTTATATATATACCAACAGTCCTGTCTGTCACTCCAACAGACCGCCCTATCAAATAGGCAGAAATAACAGTGCCCAAACCAACGCCAACAACCTTGTTGACTATTAATAGTCCTGATAAAATTGTAAATACAACCAAAGAGACATCGAAACGTATGCGAAGATAAGAAAACGGCTTATGCAACACTTTACATAGAGTGTCTACTATCGCATTACCAGGGTCTAATATCAGGTTAGCACGAGTCATACAATAAACTCCTATTCCCGTAAGAATATTTGACATTACCAATAATAGCAATCCGACAATAAATTTTGGATGAATAACCGGAATCACTATATCATATAAATCAATAAATAACCCGACAAGAAAAGCCATCGGTATCTGCAAAAGCAGTTTATACGACAATGACTTTAACAATATTGCCTGAATCGTTATAAAAATGATATACAATATAAAATTCGCCGTTCCGAATGAAATATGCAGGAATGTTGAATATGAATAAGCAACAGAACTTATAGCCGCAACACCAAGCCCTGTACGTGTACTCAATAAAATACCGACAGACATTATATTCATTCCCAATAAATACAACACAGCTCTTTTGTCACAAATTTTACTTAACATAATACCTCTCATGTTTTTTCAATAGTTGTTTGTATGCCAAAGCTTGACAAACATAATCTTTAAGTCCACTGCAAATATACAAAATATTAATCAATACTCAACAATCTATAATAAATAAACCTCATCTATACAAAAACGAGATGTCCGAAGCTCTGCAAAATGTCTACATGAACAAGCTTGGCACACACTTTGCTTGTTAGAATTACAAATAAGTTATTAATTTAATCACGAAAAGCGATGGAAACTTTTAACGACGTAATATCCGGCAATGGTCTCGTCCTAGTAGACTTCTTTGCCACATGGTGTGGTCCATGCAAAATGATGCACCCTGTATTAGAACAAGTTAAGGCTACTCTCGGCGACAAGATACGTATCATTAAGGTTGACGTTGACAAACACAATGATACTGCCGGGCGCTATGGCATACAATCAGTCCCCTCTCTAATGCTCTTCAGAAATGGAGAAATTCTTTACAGACAAAGTGGCGCAATGTCTAAATCAGATCTGATGGCTCTTCTCGATCCGTTCTTGAATCAATAAACATCGCAGATACAATGCTGTAGTTGGCACAACTGATAAGAATAAGTCCAAACCGACAAGAATCAATAATCGGTTTGGACTTATTTTATTATAATGTCATAAGGTCTTAGCTCTAAAATTTGATAATAAGTCCACAGACAATTGAGCTACCTCCACTAGCCGTCGGTCCATCTGTGTTATAAGCATTTAATATCTATACTTATTCTGTCCACACAAAGTTCTCCAGGCCTGCTCCTATTTCGAAATGCAGTTTGGCTATACCTAAATCCATTTTAGTATAACCTACCAATGAGAACTGACGCCTTGCACGTACCTTTGCAGGATTTATTCCGTCGGCACTAACATACTCAAAATAAAACTTCTGCTGATTCACTGCTGTAGGAGCGAGCAAGGCGGCCTCAACTCCACTCTTAAACCATTCAGGAGTTGCCCCGTCAGCATTGCTCACCTGCTCCATGCGCTTTATTTTGTGCGACACGCCGTTTGTCTCGCCGTAGCCTATCGAAATATAGGCTTTTATTGCTTCATCATCATCAAGCACATACGTTCCAGGCACTTTCTTATAGCTCAATCCTACCCAACAGGTATTCATCCCGGCCATCTGCGCTGCCAGCACCAGTTGTTCACCATAATAGCCGATACGCTCATCAAGGTCATCTGCCTTCTTTCCTGCCATAACGATATAGTTGTTAACGTTTCTGAACTTGCCATACTTTGCCAGCATACCCTGAAAAGCCTTAGGCTCATTCTGTATCAGCTGCATATGCAGATGCCCCATGGCATTAAGTTCTTCTATCTTATCCTCAAGCAGTTTCACATCGTTGTCAGTCAGAGGCATGTTCTTATAAGCCCTCACGCTATGCCTTTGCTTTATGGCTTCGTCTATCGTCATCATCAGTCCTCCTTTGGCAGATTCTTCCAAAACTTTCTTAAATCATCTATTATGCTGTCGTAGTCATTTTGCGTAAACGTCCCTTCCCCCAGCAACAATATTGTGTAGTCAATACCTTCAAAACTCTTTGCCGTCTGGGTGTCGCGGAATCCGTTACGCTTATAAAACTCATATCTTCTGCAACGCTGCTCCTTGTTGTTGCAGTCTGTCTGCCATGGCGATTCTATATCTATAACCAGTCGTCTGTCTGCATATTTTGCCTTCAATGCAGTTAGAATATGCTGTCCGTATCCCCTGCCGCGCAGCTCTTCCCTTACGGCGAAATACCAGCCCCAGTTAAAGTCTTTGCGGTTAAGAACCATCGTCAAGCCAACAAACACGTCTTCGTCATAATATGCCATAAAGTCTATGGGCATAACTCCCAACAGCCCTTTTAGCTCATCATATGGTATACGCTCTTCCTTCGGAAACGCACTCTCATACAGGTTTTTCAGTTGAACATTGTCTACATTCTCTGCGGTTATCTTTTCAGTCCTCATAATATCAATTATTAACATTTGTCAAGATAAGAAACACTTTGCTTCCTGCCGTTAGCATTTACAGCTATAAATTTTGTACCAGCATTTTTTCAGCCAGCGGCACATACCATTCCTTCACCTCATCTGCCGTAGGTGTATGTCCTCCCGGGAAATGATAAGCATGTTTATAATGCTCCATAAACAACGGTTCGAAATGCGCCAGAGTGTCATTCTCGCCGAACAGTCCCCATATCCGTTCCTTGTTTTCATCCTTGCAGCACTCAAACTGAACAGCTTCCATCTCGGAAAATTCACAAATAAGTTTCTCGTCAATTACCAGACGTTGCCTGCCGTTTTGGCGCGGCGACTTATATTCATGCTCACCTGTTCTGGTTTTCAGAAACTCCGTCATCATAAAATACGGATTGCCCAGCAGTGCCGGTATGCCTTCTATGTTGGCAGCCATCTGTGCATAAAACGACCCGCAGCTGTTGCCTACAAGCACGTCAGGTTTCTCACTGTCGCAGATGTCTTTAATCATCGCCATGGCCTCATCAGGATGTATCGGCAGGTCGGGCGTTATCACCTCAGCCTTTCCCTTTAGAGCCTCTCTAAGACTAAGTGCCGGCACACATTGGCCACTGGCAAAAAATCCGTGAAGGAATAATATCTTTTTATCCATATTCGTCATTGAAAAATTCAAACTATACATGCCACAAACAAATGAATGCCCAATGATTCTCTATACGAAAACCACACAAACCGGCACTATTCATTAAGCGACAAATATTCTATACTTTACAAAAGTACAAAATTAAAGCCAAATACATCATCACAAAGCCACAATATCATATAAGTTTACACTGCTGCTACAGCTTTTACGCTCATTGCCTTACAGCCGACATGCATTTATACTATTTGCCGCCAAACCTCACATTCTGTAATCCTTGCCGGCCGTTTCTGACATATATTTCATATTTTACACAACATTTATCGCCGCAGCACATACTGATATAAGTAAATTTCCTTAACTTTGTCATTGGCATTATATGCCATGACATTTATTCGTCAAACTAAAAACATTTGCATTATGATTAAGATTTATGTAATGAACACATGCCCTGACTGCACAGACGTTAAAGAGCAAGTTAAGGGGAACGACAAATATGAAGTCGTCGACATCGGCGAACATGTAAGAAATCTTAAAGAGTTTCTAAGGCTGCGCGACAAAAATCCTGCCTTCGATGTCATGAAGCGTGTAGGCTCTGTAGGCATTCCATGTTTTGTTCTTGAAGACGGCACCGTTACATTCCGTCCGGATAAAGCCGGCTTACAGCCGCCTGTAAAGGAAGAAGGACAATCATGCAGCATTGACGGAAGCGGATGCTAGAACGCTCTTTGTCCCCATTTTATGTTATTGTCTACGCAAATACGATATGTAGACAATAACATATGCAGTCATCATTCCCGACACCACCATCGTCATGAATTGACATATCCTTTTATCACATCCACAAATCTCTTGCCGTAGGTATTCAGTTTATATTCGCCTATGCCATATATGTTGCTGAAGGCATTCAGCGTTGTGGGCTTTTCTTTGGCAAGGGCGTGCAGTGTCTTGTCAGACATAACCACATACGCCGGCCAGTTGTTTTCTTCTGCAATATTCTGCCTCAGCTTACGCAGCACACTGAACAGGGCCGGGTCTTCCGTCTTACCGCCATTACTATACTGCATGGGCAATTCCTGCTGCGCCTGCTTGATTTTATTCTTCCGTCTGTCCTCTCTCCTAATCATCGCAAGCTCCACTTTTTTGTCGCCAAACAATGCCTCACGTCCCAGCATCGTTACCTTCAGATGCTTGTCTTCGGTATATGCTATCTCTATAAAGCCCATCTGCAGCATCTGCAACAGATAGTCGCGCCAGTCGCGTGCCGGAACGTCGTGCCCCACTCCAAAAGTCTTAAGCAGATCATATCTGTTTGCCGCCACGTCGGCAGACATCGTGCCGCGCAGAATGTCTATCGTCGTAGTAAAGCCTATACGCTCTTTTGTGCGCATTATTGCCGACAGTGCTTTCTTCACTATCATCGTGCCGTCAAAATGCTGCGGAGGATTGTTGCATACATCACAGTTGCCGCAGTCGTGTTCGCTCACCTCACCAAAATAGTTTAACAGTATGCGCCTTCGGCACACCTGTGCTTCGGCATACTCCTGCATTCTGTTCAGTTTCTCATTGTTAAGCTCGCTCTGTCCACTCTCGTCGGCAAAGCTGCGCAGGGTTACAAGGTCGCCTATGTTATAAAACAGCACCGTCTCCGTGGGCAATCCGTCACGTCCTCCGCGTCCTATTTCCTGATAAAAGCTCTCTATGCTCTTAGGCAGGTTATAGTGTATCACATACCTCACGTTGCTCTTGTCTATGCCCATACCGAAAGCCACCGTTGCCACCACTACGTCTATCTTGTCTTTTATAAAGTCCTCTTGTATTCTGCTGCGCTCTTCCATCTCCAGTCCGGCATGATATGCTCCGGCGGCAACGCCCTCACGCTTCAGTTTCCCTGCAAGCCGCTCTGTCTCCTTGCGCGACAGACAGTATATTATCCCGCTCTCATAAGGATGCCTGTCTATTATGTCCAATATGGTGTTCAGCTTCTCCTTGGCCGAGTATCCGCGCCTTACATCAAGACTAAGATTTGGGCGGTCGAACGAACTTACAAATATTTGTGGATCGCGTAGGTTCAATTTGTCTATTATGTCTGCCTTTGTCGTTTTGTCGGCAGTAGCAGTCAATGCTATTATAGGTACATCGGCAAAGCGTTCATGCAACACGCCAAGATGTACATATTCAGGCCTGAAGTCGTGTCCCCATTGTGATATGCAGTGAGCTTCGTCTATTGCGAACAGCGACACCTTCATCATCTGTCCTATCCATACTATTTCTGTCATAAAGCGTTCAGGCGAAATATACAGCAGTTTTATCTTTCCCTGTCTGCATTGTTCGCGTATCACTCTGTCTGTTGCCTCATCGTTACCGCTGTTCAGTGTTGCAGCCATTATTCCGTTTGCACGCAGTGCCTCCACCTGGTCTTTCATCAGTGATATCAGAGGCGATATAACCACAGCCGTACCTTCGAGCATCAGCGCCGGCAATTGGAAGCATATCGACTTTCCGCCGCCTGTAGGCATAAGCACTAAAGAATCATTCTTTTGTATCACATTCTTTATTATCTCTTCCTGCATCGGCCTGAAACTGTCATATCCGAAATATGATTTCAATATCTGTTTTAATGCTTCCATCTATATCATACATTTTGTATCATTATCCAATCTCCACTCATTGTTTCCCTTTATTATTTAAATACATAACTTTGAAACCAAATACAATTTACTTTGTTCCAATAATCCAACAAATAAATTATGTTTACAACTTGAATAACATCTTAAAGATTAATTTGATACTTAATACATACTCAAACATATGTCGCATCTTTACTGAATGTAATATACATACAATAAAACTATATTAAATAATATTTTATAATCGTCCGTATTGTTTATGAATTTCTAAAAATTATTTTCAGTATTTGCAATTCCAAAAGGAATATGAACAGCAGGTACATTATTCAGATGATCTAGGTGTCCCAATTGGTCATCAAAGAAAATATGGGGTTTTAGTATTGATAGAATACGCGATTTATCAATTCCGCCAAGGAAAAACGCATCATCAACATTTATACCCCAATTTTTCAAGGATGAAATCACACGTTCATGCGCAGGGGCATTTCGCGCAGTAACAATAGCCGTTTTAAGTAATCTCTGATAATCATCATCTTTTTTTGCCACTTTTTTTTCCAAATTTTGATAATATGAGATTTTACTTAACAAATCCAATATTGGTCCTTTTGGTAGAGGCTTATCAGCATATTCTTTTTCATGTTCAAAATACTTTGTCATATTTCCACCAGTATTTTGAAAAACTTTCTCAGAAGAATCATCCGCTAATACTCCATCAAAATCAAATGCAATTCTTAGTTCATTATCATTTTCATCATCCTTTATATAATGCTTATTTAAAACTCTACCTGCAGCATAACCATTTCTCAATGCTTCTTTCACATCTTGCAAATTTGCAGACAGAAATAGTGTTGCATTAAATGCTGGCAAATATTTAAAATTTGGTTTCCCTGATGTAAAACAAGCCCTACTTATATTTAAATTATAATGTTCAATTGATCTAAAAGCACGTTCACCTGTCTCTGGGCTGTTTTTTGACATCAAAATAACCTCAACTGGTTTTACATCAGGAAAAGAATTATTTAAATTTAGTAGTCTTTTGACAAAAGGATATGCAACTCCCTTATCAAAAGGTTTATCAATATTCTTCTCCTGATATTCACGATATTTATCCTCCCCTTGTTGCTTAAAAACACTATCTGACTCTGTTAAATCAAATAATGCACTAGAAGCAACTGCGATAACAAACTTTTTATCTATCGGATATGCCATACTTATTATATCAAATGTGTCACATTAATTTTCTTATACTTATTCCCCATACCAAGGGCAAAAGCCATCTGGTCTTTTATAATCAGCTCACCCTTTTGAAGCCCGGCTATAGCAGTCCTAATTTCCTGGAGTTCCTGACCACTCACACCGAACAAGTCTTTGATAACCTTATCATCAATAGTCTGCTGCTTCATAATAAGTGGGTATTGTGCATTGGCATAAAAATCAAAACCCTTAGATTTGAAGCTACTCATGTTCTGAGTAGCAAGGATAATACTCAGACCTTTATTTCGGCCTACAGCAATTAGATTACGTAGGGGGCGATTGTCAAAGTCAAGCATATAGTGAGCTTCATCAATAATAGAGAAATGACGTATTTGTACTACTTCATCATTTACTGCTTGTTTATCCAGTAGCTCATAAATGTTATTAAGTTTAGACATCAAGAAATACACAATAGCTTTGGCAATAGGTCCATCTTTTGGATATCCATCCATCTTAATGATGTAGCTATCTTCAATCAAGGATACTTTATCTTCTGATTCAAAGATGTGCGCATTAACCAATTGTTTCAGAACAGAAGAAATACTATCATCATTATTTGCATCTTTCATTCGTGATTGATAGCATTTCAGCATTAATTCAAATGAAATAGGGGCGCCATTTGTCGATTTATAGGCTTCTACAATAGCTTCACTAAGACGATTGTTCATGTTGGCACTCGCACTTACTCGATCTATGGAACATAAAGCAGAAGACATTTCTGTAGAGTACAGATTGATTTCATTGATAGAACGCCCAGTGAAATCCTTAAATGGAGTAAAGGGCAATGGCTGTGTCAATGGATCCAGAATACAAGAACGGTCCACATCGAAGAGAGATAACCAATGGTTATTCTGTATATCGCTGAACTCTCCTTTGTAATCAAACAAAAGGAAATTCACGGGATATTGTGATTCTGTGGATAACATTCTGAATTGCTGAATCAAGACTGCCAGCAAATTGGTCTTTCCGGAACCTGTGGCTCCCGCAATAATAATCTGTGAGTTGGTAATGGAACGACTGTTTATATCCAAAGTTGCTTCCATTTCTTCATCACCATAATTACCAATCAGAAGATTCAGAACTGGAATATCTTTTGTCATGGCTACTTTGTTGTTCATGGCGTATAAGAAGGAATCCAGATTGTTGTCAGCCATCAGATAGTCACGTCCACGAAGCATTTCTGCTGCGATAATTCGAGAAAGGGTGGCGTTTTGAGTCCAATCAATGTTCAAGTCTGCGTATCTTAGTTTTAACAATACTGAATATAAGGTGCTTAAATCATGCATTGTGAAAAAACTGGGAGTAATTCTTATGGATGATACAGACAATTGTATGTCCTTGTAATCATCCATGGAACGCTTTGTAGGCAAACTTAGTCCCACGATGAAGCAGATACGCATTACTTTATTCTGATTCAAGTTTATACGTTTCTCCCGATCAGCCGTTCTCGAAAGATTGATTTTTGATTCAATCAGTTCCTTGATTGGATTGATTGCATCAAACAATCCTTCCATCTGGCGCGTATTTGAAAAATTTATGATGCTCATTTCTTTTACTGATTAAGAGTTAAACCAAAATAACCGTCTTCAACCGTAGTATTCTGTGCTTCTACATTGCGATGAAGTGTATAGGTTTTGGAAATAAACGGTTCCAGTTTGATGTAGTCGCTGTCTGTTCTGATCTCAGAGGTCGTACAAAGCAAAATAGTTTGTTCTGCCAATTGTGGAAAATATTCTTCCATCAAGGCATCACGACTTTCATTGTCAAGAACACCCATTACTGTATCAATCATTACAGGTGGATTATAATCTCCCAGGTTTCGCAATACTTTCAATAAAACTTGGATAAAGATTTGTTTGGATGCAGCATTAAGCTGATTCAATGAAATCTCATTTCCGGCAGTATGATAGAGTTTTATATTGAATTGTTCAATGCTGTCGGACAACTCAACTTTGGCTACATGACCTTTGTATGAAACAAGTAACTTGTTGAGCTGTTGCTGCATTTCACTTTCAATCTGGGCTTTTTTCTTCTTCAGCAAACTATCTGCAATCTTTTCAAACAGAGGTTTGAGCTTGACCAAAGTGTCAAATTTAATATCAGGTTCTTGCTGGATTTGTACATCAAACTGATGAATCCGCTTCTCAAGACGTTGAATGTCAGCTTTCAGTGTCGCTTCCTGACCTTTCAGTTTCTCTATCTGTCTCTGAGCGGCTTCATAATTTTGAATTAGATATTCGTTGCCACCAGCTTGCGTTTGTTCCAAGGTCTGTTTTTGCGAACGTAAGTTATCCAACGTGGAAAGTTGAATTTCCAGTTCCTGGCGCTGGCGGTCAAGTGCAATGAACCGATTGGAGCCAGTTCGTTTTACCAAGTTAGACAAAGCGGTTACTTCCGCTTCGTCAAGATAGCCAAAAGGATCTTCTTTATTAGTGCTATTTTGGATAGCTACAATATGAGATACAACCTGTTCTTCATCCACAGATTCACTGCATAGTGACAAATCTTTTAAGTAAGTTATAATTTTATTTGTCACGTCTTTCAATGTCTCCAACGGATAAGCACCAGTATTCTCTTTCTGAAGTTGTTCCTTTATGTGCAGGATATTATTGATTTCTTGTGCCAGGTTTGAAGCTAATTTGGGCAAGAATAAATCAATTTCTATGTTGTCAACAAATGCTTTCAAGTCCTCAGCATAAGTTGCAGCACGTTTTACAATATCGTCAATTTTACTGGCAAGCTCCTGTATCTTTTTGTTAAGGGCAGAAGCTTCTTGGGCACCGTCTTTTGCCCGTTTATATTCCACTTCTACCGACGCAAGATACTTATATTTTGTATCTTGTTCTGCTATACAAGTATTTAAGTCTGCGGTCAGCTTATCCTTTTGTGCACACAGCTCATTATATTCCTGAGCTTCTTTTTCTGCTTCAAGACGTTGTTGAGCCCATTCCTGTTGTAGTTTTTCAGCGGCACGCTTTAACTGAAGGTATTTTTTGAAGCCCAATACATTCTCAAAATTATCACGAATGGTTTGGGCAAATACATTTTTCTTCAGCAATTCACTCGATTGCATTGCATCAAACAAGAAATACTGGCTCAGTTCCTGAGGCAGATTAGCTTTGATGATTTTATTGATTTCCTGTTCTGCTTTTACCCGGTCTTTTGGAGCAGTCATTGTACCGTAAACATACATGTTACCGTTCATGTTCAGCGATACGCTTTCCAATGGCTTTCCTTGCGGATTTAACTGATAAACACGCTTTAATATGTACTTCTGTTGCTGACCGAGTACTTTCCCTACAAATGTTATCTGTAAGGAAATCTCAGGTTTGGCTGTGTTTAAGGCTCCCTGATTGAGCAATTCCATGAAATGCTCTTTGTTTTCAATTTTCAAACCATAAAGAGCTCCGCTTATGGCCTCGAATAAAGTAGTCTTACCGCCACCATTTGCACCGCCAATCAGAATAATAGGGCGATCATCATCGACTGTCAAATCCAGATCAAGTGACAAGTAAGTCTTATAATTGCTTATTTTAATTCTCTGTATCAGCATAATCGTATTTATTGACGTATTTTTTGGATTGCATTACGGATGATGTCTTCCGTTTCATTATCACTCATTTCTATCACGTCAACCTTCTTGGCATGATAGGCCTTCAGAATATCTTCACTGAGCCATTCAAAGTCTATCCCTTCAGCTTCGCAAATAGCTTCTATCATTGACAAGTCATCCTTACGGATACCGTAGTGAACAAATTTCGGATCTATACCTTTAGCCATAATCTTTATGCGTTTTTAGGATAAAAAGCATCCCAGTTTAACAAATCAGTTGTATTCTCAATCGGTAGTTTGGAATATAGCCAGTTACTTCCATCTTGAATGATAACTCCTCCATAAAGAGGTGTATCTTTAGTTGAATATTCCTGGATATATTGCAACAAGGCATTATGTTTCTCAGGAGCAGTTACATCACTTCCAGCACTTTTCGTATCAAAAAGATATACATGTCCATTCTTCATACGGATAACAAAATCAACATAAAATAAAGATTTTCCGTATGCAATGGCGTAATGTTGTTTTCCTTTATCCCCATTCTTATACCACCAGTCAATCCATTGTGAATGTTCTTCCAAATATTTCACAAATTCCTTCTCCGGATTAGAAGCTTCGTTCAGTTGTACGAATGGCAGCAAAGCATGATTTTTTGCAGTCTCAATATGATTCGTTTCACTGTCATAGACTCTTTCTTCCGGAACTTCCCAGTTGTATTGTTTTAATTCTCTGGCTGCCGCAGATCTTTTCTTTGCTCGCTCTCTTTTACGGGCATATGTTTCTAAGGCTGTGTCCAGTAAACGGTCAAATTTGGGTCTGTTATCATAATAAAGAACGACCTTCTTGGCATCTGTATCGAAAATTCCAAAATAGTCGGCGAGCATTTCAAGCAGATAGTTGGCTATTTTATCGGCTCTACCTTTACTTTCAAATTGATGTCCCTTACCGCTTATATATGCCATAAATACACGGTCTATCTCAGATGCTTTACGGGCAAAGCGGACTTGATCAACTTTCAATATCTGTTCTTCATTCTGGAAGTGAACATCCTTCGGAATCTCCACATTGATTGTCTTGACATCCAAACGAATTGAATTCTTTACCCGTCTTCTGTTTTCATTTACTAAATCGTCATCACTTTCCGGCAACGGAGTAAATTCATCATTATCATTTCTTAAGGCGGCCAATTCCGCGATAGAAAACAATCCGGCTCCTCTTTCCAGCTTCCAGAATTCATCAGCCACTTCATACAATGTTTTCTTGAAGTCTGGCCCCAGATAATTTCGTTCCACATTAGGGCGTTCTGAATAGTAAGCTGGTAAAGATACATTCTCAAGATTTTCGCGTCTGCATGCCGTAATCGTATTTTTCAAGATATAGTCGGAATCGGCTGTAACAATCTGAATTTTATCTTTTGCAATATCGGTATAAACATAACCGATATTAAGCTGTTCTTTCGGATAATGTTTTTGTTCCGGCATTCTCAGAATACGCCCTACAGTTTGTATTGTAAACTGGTCGCTTTGCAATTTTCTGAAGATTAGCAGTACAGCTGCACGAGGGCAGTCCCAACCCAAAGCAATTGCTTCTTTGAATAGCAATACTTGTGTCATATTATCAGGACGTTCCAGTCCGGCGAGATTCTCTTTTTCGTTGGCGAGCCATACGGCCAATAATCCATTTTCGGCTGTTATTCCACAAATGGCTTCCAAATAGGTTTTCACCTGTTCTGCTATAGCCTGATCTTCTGACGTCATGGATTCCTTCACATCGTTGGGCAGCTGGATAAGTAATAGGGGATTGATTTTAACACCCAATTCCTGATAAAGCTCTGCCAACTGATTACGTTTTGCCAATGCCGCTTTGATTAGATTTTCGTTCAGTGTGCGTTCTTCGCTGAAATCCAGTTCTATATCCGGATTCAGCACAACTTCTTTCTTAATCATTTCAGCCGCAATAACATCCTGTCGGTAAACTTTTACTTTCTCATCCGGGTGAAGTGTCTTGGGAGTGGCCGAAATACGCAGTTCCACAGCCGGATTGATACGTTCCAGCACTGCTGCCGATTTATCGGCAGTCTTTGACCAGAACATGTGTTCCTCATCTATGATGGCAACAATGGGCAAATCGTATTCTTCTTGTGTCCGTCGTGCAATTTCATACAAAGAAGCAAAGCTTTCGTTTTCGCGTACCATGACATTACTTTCTTTGTTCACACTTTCCCAGTTGACAAACAATATTTCTCCAGGTTGTATGCCTTCACTTTGGTCAATCTCGTCAAACATTACAGGCCGAAGTTTGCGTGTTTCACCAAAGGCTTTCTTTAGGCTGGCATAACTTTGCAGGTGAAGTTTACGAGGTGCAAACCATATATAGGCAACTTCCTGATAACGGCTGTCACCACGTTCTTTCAATTCATCGGTTATATTTGCCAAAGCCTGACAAGTCATTATTGTCTTTCCCGAACCGGTTGGTGCTTCAAACACAATTTTATGCCGTTTGCCACCGAGGTTTAACAGATGAATTGTTTTATCGGTCAACTCATTGACAGCATTCTGTTGGTATGGTATATTTTTCATTGTCTTTTTTCTTTTTTATGTTCTACGTTTTTCTTCTCTATTTCTTTCATCTCCAACAGAAAGCGGTCATAATCAGATAAGAATAGCTTATCTTGTATAATTCTGTATTTTTCAAATTCCGTTTCTGCATGCAAACGTGCAATTTCAGCGGTTACACGTCCGGCATCATTAAGAAGACCATATTCAAATAAATTGATGAAACTGTTCAAACGTTGTTCCCAGTCGGCCATCGTCAGAGGTATGTGACGCAAAGTCATTGATTCTGCAAAATCCAGATAGGCAGTAACCATACGTTGAAGTTGTCTCATTTCTGTATCAGACAAATAATTTTTTGCTATCACTACATCGCTTTTTCGTATTTTCCCATCAGGAGCATCTGCCCATGTAGTCAATCCCATGTGTTCTTTTGTGGCATCTGCACGTTCCAAAATGAGTTCCGCTGCAGTATGTCCATGAACAGCATAGTGCATCTTATTCTGTACTGTAGCATAAAAACGTCGTGTAGCCAATGCAGTCTTGTCGTAGTCTACGGCAGTCGCATATAAATCCGTTATTTTTTGATAGAACAAACGCTCACTTGCACGTATCTCACGGATACGTTCCAATTGTTCATCAAAATATTTATCGGTAAGAAAAGTTCCGCGCTTCAATCTTTCCGAGTCCATAACCCATCCTTTAATGGTGTACTCTTTTGCTATTCCATTTACCCACTTTCTGAATTGCACGGCTTTTTCTGAGTTTACCTTGAAACCAACAGCAATTATCATTTCCAATGAATAATGATTTGTGTTATACTGTTTACCATCCGGGGCAGTTATTCGAAATTTTCGAATAACTGCATCTTCCTGTAATTCACTATCTGCGAATATCCTTTTGATATGATAATTGATGGTATGTACTTCTACACCATATAGTGCTGCCATCAGTTTCTGTGTAAGCCAGATATTTTCATCTTCATAGCGTATTTCTATCTGCTGTTCATCATTTCCCACGCATGCCACATAATTCAAGTATTCAGCTGCACTACTACGTACACTTACTTGCTCTTTTTTCTTTTTTCTCTTGTCTGACTGCTCTTTCATGCTTCCTCCTCATCTGTAAAGTTAAACATTCCATCAAACAGGTCTTTATCTTCTTCAGAGGTTTCAAGCGCATCTTCTTCCGGCATGACGACAGTATCTTTTTTCTTGGGTAGGATTCTGCGGTAAGTATTGTAGATGGCTTGTGGTAGAGCACATAACTCCACTTTGTCGCTGACATCATCAAATGAACCTTCCCAAGGATCTTCACTGGGTGAGAATACATAAACTTTTATTGGTTGGGTTATATCCAAATCATAGATAATATCAACCAGTTCATCAATGGCTTCTTCACGATAAATAATAAGCATCTGTTTTTTCCCATCATCGAAATAGCGAAAGACACCTTTATAAGTCTTTTGTCCTCCAAAGGTATTTTGTTCCGTATAGAGGTTTTCCTTGATACAAAGCATATCTGTAGCAAGATTAACCAATTTTCGCATATTCTGCATAGAACGGCTACGACCTACAAATCCGGTGCGATAATAACGGAGATTATTCTTTGTCAAACCGGAAACTTCTTCTCCTTTCGCATTTGTATAACCTTGAATTACTCGTCTGTTTCGTTCGTAAGTAACTTCTTCACAAATGTTGTTTTCATTATTTGTAATAAGAATACATTGGCGATGACCTCCATCTTCAGCATTTAGTTGCATAGTAGCGTGAAGGGTTGTTCCGCTACCAGCAAAGAAATCAAGCACATATTCGCAATTAGGAATAGCTTGTAATAAATAATGCATTATGGATGTGGGTTTAGGATAATCAAAGAGATTTTCTCCTAATATATTTTGAAGTTCTTTTTTTGCATTATCATTTGAGAATCTATTGTCTATAAGCTGTATTGACTGAATAGGTTTTAATCTATCTTTTTCTACAATTTTATAGCTGTTATTAATTTTTTCAATATTAATTTTTTGATAAGTTTTTGTATATATTCTTTTTCCGTTTTTGCCTGATTTTACGACAATAAAACCATTGTTATATCCAAAATCAAATAAGTCTTTACTCCATCGCCAGGCCCAATCTGCTCTTTTATGGTTACCAGACTTTCGTTTTTTGAAGTTTTCATAATTTCCACCGGGGTAGAATATATCATTGCCTATTTTTATGGGATAATCTAAACTATCACTATAGGATAAACTATCATAATCCAAAGTTTGGTTTAATTTAAATTTTCCTCTCTCTTTATAAAACTCATCTACATTTTTGTATCCTTCATCGTCATGTGGTAATCCGGTTATTATGCATTTAGAGCTATCTTTGGCATATAATAAAATATAATCATGATTTTGTGCAATTTTATCTGTGGTTTTTCCAGAAGCTTTTGTTATTCTTGGTAAAATTGCAATAAAGTTCTTTTCGCCAAAGAAATTTGTATCATCCATTAATAATTTCAAATTTGCTTGTTCATTATCATCAATAGAAATAAAAATTACTCCGCGATCGGATAACAACCTCTTGGCAATTTTCAAACGACGGTTCATAAATGACAACCAATTAGAATGGCGATAAGAATCTTCCTTATCAACATAGCTGTCATTGTATCTGAAATCTTTATTCCCTGTGTTATATGGAGGATCAATATAGATTACGTCAATTTTACCTTCATGTGTATAAGCCAAGGTAGCAAGAGCTTCCAAGTTATCTCCTTCAATCAGAATATGATTAGGGGCGTCTTTATCTTCACTGATAATGGCACGTTCCGGCACCTCTTTCAAGATAGGCAGTTCATCACGAAGACGTTCTTCTACGTCTTCGGGTTTATCTTCCCATACCAAACCATAAGTTTTATTCTCTCGTAGCAAACCTAACAGGGCACTACGTTCCTTATCGGTCAGTCCTTCTAAAGTATTGATGCGTTTTATGAGATTGGCTCTATCATTACTGTTCATAACATTACTTGGCTTTACTGTTTTTGAATTCTGACTAACTGAACATCGTCACGTGTCGAGTTCAGCAGTTCTTTAATATCTACATCCAGAACACGTGCTATCTCTAGCAGTGTTTCTAGTCCGGGTTGTGATGTGTTTGTACACCACTTTGATACCGTGGCAGGATCCTTGCCCAATTGTTCGGCTAACCATTTGTTGGTCCGCTTTTTCTCCACAAGTACAACCTTGATACGGTTTATGTCTTTTTCCATAAGGATTTTCTTTCGTTCTATGCAAAGATAAGGAAACCTATCTATTTTTTATCATTTCAATAAGACTATTTGCAATATAAATTGCGAATTAGTTCAATATAGTGTATGATAATGCTATATTTTTGTATCTTTGTAGAATATCATTGTGCTTACAAATAATAACGTGATTTATTTATGAAAATGGAGCAACATACATTAGAGAATTTACATGAGGATTTTGAAACTGGAGTTTGGAAAGTTCGAAAGTTCATTTTGCCAAACGCGTCTGAGTATCTTTGGGATATTGATAATATCAGATGGGCTGAGACAGGTTTAATCAATGCTTTTGGATCAAATAGATTTTTTGATGAAGCATCTCAGATGATAGCTAATTCAATATACCTTTTTCAAGAAGGTTTTTTTGATGCTGCATTTTATTCATTACGTCAATCTATAGAAATTTCAATCGGGACTCTGTATTTAACGGCAAATCCAGAAAAGATAAATGAGTGGAAGAAATTAGAACCAGGCTTTGAATCGGGAAGAATGGCTAATTTTTTACAAGAGCAAGAGCCTATTTTTAAAGAGATCCGAACTAAAATGTCTACATTTTTTGATAATATTCATGCTATTCAGAAAAAGACGAATAAGTATGTACACAAACAAGGATTTTTCTCTTTTTATACCACACAACGATTGTGTTTGTCTGACCACCGAGAAAAGGAAATTTATAATAAGATTGTTACTGATTTTGAAGAAACTCTTAAAGTTGCAATTGGAGCTGTTGCCGTATATCGTTTAGCAATAGATCCTTTGCCTATTATATTAATGGATACAGAATTAATGACACGTTCCGGCAACTTTGTGACAGAACCATATTCAAAAGAATTTGTAGATAAATATATTGGTCTTGAAAATATTAAATTATACAAACAAACAAAAATTTATCAAGATTATAAAGAATGGCTGATGTCTAAAGAAAAACAAACTGAAGCAGTTTATAATATTATTCATTGGCAAATTATAGATAGAAATAAAATTAATGACATTTTAGAGCAAATACATTTATTATCATTTACAGATAGAATTGCAGTAGCAATTATTATGTCATCTATGAAGATTCCTCAAGTTTTTATTAATGGATGTTTTCATTACAGCTCTGATGTAAGATCTTTAAACGCAGACACTGTTGTTGGTTATTCATATTATAATGCTTTTTTTATCAAAAATAATAATAATTTTAATATCCAATTTAATGGAAATGCATATATTTCAAGAATCAAAATCAACAATACTTATTCTTACATAGAATCAAATGCCATGCTAGATTATTCAGAAATAAATACATTAAACTATATTGCAGAAATATCTCAAGAAGCATATATCAAACAAGAAACAAGATTAAATAAATGGCTAAAAGAGCATAAAGATAAAATCTAAAAAGGACAAAAACAACAATATATTTTAGTTAAATAAAATTGAAACAAAAACATATATTTTCGTTAACAAACAAGAGAAATGAAGATTAATTTAGTACAGACCATAAGCAAAACAATACCCATAGATTTCAAATCATTAACCTATTGTTTTTGAGTCGTAACTCGGCCACTTTTGATGCAAAAGTGACTGAGTTTTTAGGCACAAACAAATGAGTTTTAATGGCGAAACTGATGCGTCGGGATATGGCGCAAACAGCTAAACAAAAATGGGCTAAGAATGCAGGCAACAAAAACCGGCCTATACAGTCAAAAGAAGAAAAGAAAGAGTTAATAAATCATAAAAATAATGACGGCATATAAGTTACGCCGCAACATAACAGCTAGCGACGTAACTATCAGATAATCAATGCCTATTTAAAACAAAGTAAAAAATAAGGCTTTAAGCTCTTTGAAAACGCCTGAAATGCCTTTACGCCGAACAGCATCGAACAGCGACACGACAAAAGAAGATTTGGCAATATGAACAAAACAGACTATATTTGCTGCGTATTTAACCCATATTATATGAAAGATTTTACTGAAGAATTGATTCTCTTTATCAGAAGACACAAAATCCTGGCATTAGTTGTCTATACGGCTGCAGTAATGACGGTGTTGACTATGACGTTTAGCGAAAGCAATGACGAAAGATGGTTGAACCTTAATCTTTTAGACATCATAAATCGGATGTCAGATTAATAAACGACCTAACAAAAAAGACACTGTCCAAAATTTTGTGTAAATGTAAACAGGATTCAGTTGTAAGTTCCT
>OOCT01000543.1_pt1 | contig 28835 bp, 28 predicted proteins | sample 1671851 | NCBI WGS metagenome assembly OOCT01 (sample SAMN06348199, study PRJEB24527) | human gut metagenome | biome: human gut; feature: ankylosing spondylitis patient; material: feces | host: Homo sapiens | place: China | collected 2015-10
TCGGTGGCGGCGGCACAGTTGGTGTGGCGGCCTCAGTCCGGAACAATTTGAAAACCAGAACCTCGCTTAGGCCTGTGTCCATATTACGTGGGTAGGATCAACACTGAACAGGAAAAGAAAATGGATCATAGTGTACATAACAAGCTCATCTCATTTATTTGGAACATTGCCGACGACTGTTTACGTGATGTGTACGTTCGCGGTAAGTACCGCGATGTGATTTTACCTATGGTGGTATTACGACGTTTAGATACGTTACTTGAACCCACCAAAGAAGCCGTGCTTGAAGAGGTCAAGTTCCAAAAAGAAGAGATGCAAGCCACGGAGCTTGATGATGAACCATTGAAGGCGGCTAGTGGTTATGTTTTTTACAATACATCTAAATGGACCCTGAAATCCCTGTTCAACACCGCAACGAATAACCAACAGATATTACTCGCCAACTTTGAAGAGTACCTGCTTGGCTTTAGCGATAATGTTAAAGAAATCATTGAATGCTTTAACCTCAAGTCGCAAATTCGTCACATGGCCTCAAAGCAAGTCCTTCTTGATGTCGTCGAAAAGTTTGTTTCCCCTTACATCAACTTAACTCATGAAACGGTCGAAGACCCAGATGGCAACAAGATGCCAGCCCTTACTAACCTGGGTATGGGGTACGTGTTCGAAGAGTTGATCCGTAAGTTCAACGAAGAAAACAACGAAGAAGCCGGTGAGCACTTTACACCTAGGGAAGTGATTGAGCTGATGACACACTTGGTTTTTGACCCAGTGAAAGAGCAGCTACCATTGACCATGACCGTTTACGACCCTGCGTGTGGTAGCGGTGGTATGCTCACTGAATCTCAAAACTTCATTGAAGAGAAATACCCGAACGACAGCCGAGATATTTACCTTTACGGCAAAGAGATCAATGACGAGACCTACGCGATTTGTAAATCGGACATGATGATCAAAGGCAACAACCCTGAGAACATCAAAGTAGGCTCAACCTTGTCTACCGACGAGTTTGCGGCTTCACGCTTTGACTTTATGTTGTCTAACCCGCCATACGGTAAGAGTTGGGCGTCTGAACAGAAGTACATTAAAGACGGCAGTGATGTGATTGACCCGCGTTTTAAGGTTAGCCTGAAAGACTATTGGGGAAATCTCGAAGTGGTGGATGCCACGCCACGTTCGAGTGATGGCCAGCTGCTTTTCTTAATGGAGATGGTCAACAAGATGAAAGATCCGAGCGTAAGTCCATTAGGCAGCCGGATTGCCTCTGTTCATAACGGCTCATCGCTCTTTACCGGTGATGCGGGCGGTGGCGAAAGTAATATTCGTCGCTTCATCATTGAAAACGACATGCTAGATGCCATCGTTCAGTTACCTAATAACCTGTTCTATAACACTGGCATTACCACTTACATTTGGGTGTTGAGCAACAATAAACCTGAGGCGCGTAAAGGTAAGGTGCAATTAATTGATGCCAGCTTGCTCTACCGTAAGTTGCGCAAGAACTTAGGTAACAAAAACTGCGAATTTGCGCCTGAGCACATCACGGAAATTACCGATACTTACCTCGCGTGTAAGGATGTTGAAAGAGCACTGGATGCAAACAATGATCCTGTTGGCATCGCCAGTAAGGTATTCAGCAATGACGATTTTGGCTACTACAAAGTCACTATCGAGCGCCCAGATCGCCGCAAAGCCAAGTTTACTCAAGATGCCATAGCCCCACTGCGTTTTGATAAGCAACTTAGTGAAGTGATGGAGTACGTGTACGCAGAGCACGGCGAACGTGTTTACGAAAAAACTGGCTACGGGTCAGATCAGAAAAAGAGCTTCTTAAAATCCATCGAGAAAGACATTCTTTCTTGGTGTGAAGATAACGACATCAGTCTCAATGCTAAGGCTAAGGCCAAACTGCTTGATGTGAAACACTGGCTGGCGCTAAAAGCATTGCTTGAAACTGCACAAACGCTGATGGCTGACATCGGTAGCATTGAATTTGATGACTTCAATAGCTTTAAAACCCAAGTTGATAAATCGCTAAAAGCCCATGCTATTAAGCTTTCAGCACCTGAGAAAAATGCCATTCTTCACGCGGTGAGCTGGTATGACGAAACCGCCAAGAAAGTGGTTAAAAAGGTAGTTAAATTAACGGGTGATAAATTAAACGACCTGCTGGAGCGCTATGAGTGTGAAGTCGCTGACTTGCCAGATTTTGGTTATTACCCCGTTCCTTCAGCAGAAGGCGGTAAAAAAGGCGAGTATATCACTTACGAGACCAATTCAGACCTGCGAGATACAGAATCTGTTCCATTAAAGCAAAGCATTTACCAGTACTTCCTAGATGAAGTGAAGCCTCATGTCGATGAAGCATGGATAAACCTAGATACGGTAAAAATTGGCTATGAAATCAGCTTCAATAAGTATTTCTACCGTCATAAACCGCTGCGTAGTTTAGAAGAGGTCGCAACCGACATCATCAACCTAGAACAAAAAGCCGAAGGTTTGATTGCGCAGATTCTTGGTGCGGAAGTAAAAAAGGTTCAGGGGTAAGTCGTTATGATGAAGATTTCTGAAATGCCGAAATATGAGGTTTATAAGGATTCAGGTGTTGAATGGATAGGGGCCATACCAGTTCACTGGAATTCATTTCCTTTGTGCGCAAAATCAAAATTAAAATCTATTTCTAATAATGAAAATGAAGAGCTTCTATCAGTCTATTTGGACAAAGGAGTAATAAAATTCGATGACGTTGATGCAAAACGTACAAATACAACCAGTTCGGATCTGACTAAGTATCAGTTGGTAGATCCAGGTGACTTTGTTTTAAATAATCAGCAAGCTTGGCGTGGTTCAGTCGGTGTTTCTGATTACCGAGGAATAGTCAGCCCAGCTTACTTAGTTCTTTCTTTATCGGAAGATATAGTTCCCCGCTTTGGTAACTATCTGTTCAGAGATGGGGCAATGGTGGCTAATTACTTAGTTAGCTCAAAAGGTGTAGGAACAATTCAGAGAAACCTATATTGGCCTCAATTAAAACGAGCCTTGGTATTTTTGCCACCAACCGAGGAACAGCTCCTAATCGCCAACTTTCTCGACAAGAAAACCGCTCTAATCGACGAAGCGATTTCGATCAAAGAAAAGCAAATTAATCTGTTAAAAGAACATAAGCAGATCATCATCCAACAGGCGGTGACCCAAGGGCTTGATCCCAATGTGCCAATGAAAGACTCCGGTGTAGATTGGATTGGGGAGATACCGGAGCATTGGGAGATAATTCCTCTAAAGCATTTGTGTAAATTCAGTGGGGGCGGAACTCCGAGCAAAGATAACTTAACTTATTGGGAAGGTGGAACTATTCCTTGGGTTTCACCGAAGGATATGAAATCTACTTATATATTTGAGACTCAGGATTACGTTACAGAAAAGGCAGTAAAAAACTCCTCTACAAACTTTGTAGCGCCAAACTCTTTGCTTCTTGTAGTTCGCTCAGGGATTTTGCAACGGAAAATCCCTGTAGCAATAAACACCGTTGAGGTGACACTGAATCAAGATATGAAGTCTTTAACATTTAATCATCACATGACCATCGAATTCATGCTGAACTTCATTGTTGGCAACAATGATTCGCTTTTGGTTGAATGGACTAAAGAGGGTGCAACTGTTGAAAGCATTGAACATGAATATCTAGCTAATGGATTGGTCTGTGTTCCTCCAGTAAGCGAACAGAACGCTATCAATGAATATTTATCTTCATTTTCCATGCAGTTAGAAAGTGCTATTTCGCTGCAAGCTGAGCAAATCGAAAAACTAAAAGAATACAAAACCACCCTGATCAACAGCGCCGTGACAGGAAAAATCAAGATCACCCCAGAAATGGTTGAGCAATAGGAAGCGAATATGTTCACGGTAAATCATCAGACCAACAGGATTAGTCCGGTTAAGACGAAGAGATTCAGTGAGTTGGGCTTTACTGAGCGCAAAAATCTTCAGGAATGGTTGGCACACGAGCCTTCCGCACTGGGTGAAGAGCTACTGATTATTCAAAAGGAGTTCGATGGCTTTGATGACACCCGTGAACGCTTAGATTTACTGGCACTGGATAAAGATGGCAACTTGGTCATTATTGAAAACAAGCTGGACGATAGTGGCCGCGATGTGGTGTGGCAGGCGCTTAAATATGCCTCCTACTGCGCAAGTTTAACCAAAGCGCAAATCGTTGAAATTTACCAGCAGTACTTAGACCGCTATGAGCCCGTAACCGGAGAGGTTGACTTGTTTAATACCCCTGCAAGTGCCTCTGCTAGAATATGTGAGTTTTTGGATGCGCCCGATCTCGATGAGTTAAAGCTCAACCTGGGTAACAGCCAGCGCATTATGTTAGTTGCGGCAAACTTTCGCAAAGAAGTGACCAGCACCGCGCTGTGGTTATTGGGTCAAGGCATTAGCATTGCCTGCTTCAAAATCACGCCTTATTCACTGGGTGAACAGCTACTGATTAATATTGACCAGATCATTCCAACGCCAGAAGCGAAAGAGTTGATGATCGGCATTAATGCCAAGGAAGCGGAAGAAAAAACCACCGAAGTGGTACTAAAAAACCGCCATACCGTGCGTCGCGAGTACTGGGAGCGTGCCTTAGAGGCGTTTCAGAAAAGCTCTTGCCAACTCTATAACAACATTAGCCCAAGCAAAGATCATTGGTTATCAGCAGGCTCAGGGCTAAGTGGATGTCCGTATAACCTGATATTTCTGCAAAAAGAGCTTCGAGTAGAGCTTTGGATCAGCCGTGGGGTTACCGAAGAGAATAAATACCTTTTTGATTTGTTGAGTCAGTCCAAACAAGACATTGAGCATACTTTTGGTGCAGAACTTGAGTGGATGAGGCTGGATGAGAAGAAATCTTGCCGTATCCAGTTTTCGACCAAAGCTGACGGGTTTAACAAAGAGACTTGGCCCCAAGCGGTTGCGTGGCACTTAGAGCAGATGACAAAGTTAGAAAAAGCCTTAAAAGGACCGCTGCAAAAAACGGCTGAGGCAATGAAACAGAAGAATTTTGATTAAGGGAATTTACAATTATGGTCAGTCAAACCAATGAACAAGCATTAGAGTCGGCCATTGAGAAATGTCTGGCTGGGATCAGTACTGAAGAGCTTAAAGAGGGACTGAGTCAGCAGTCACTGGGTGCTGGATACTTCATTGGTGCTGCTAGTGACTTTAATATGCAATATGCCATTGATGAACGTTTTTTCTGGCAATTTCTGCAAAAGACACAAGAAGTAGAGTTGGCCAAACTGCAAAAGAACAACCCCTCAGATTGGCAACGTAAGTTACTCGAACGATTTGACCGACTGATTAAGAAGCATGGCATTCTTCATTTACTTAAGAAAGGGCTAAGCGTAGACGATGCTCATTTCAATTTGCTCTATCCAGCCCCTTTGGCAAGTAGTAGTGAGAAGGTAAAGCAAAACTTTGCAGATAACGTGTTTAGTTGTACTCGCCAAGTGCGCTATTCCATGGTAAATCCCCTACAAGAAATCGACATGGTATTGTTTATCAACGGAATACCCTTGATAACGCTGGAGTTGAAGAACGCATGGACCGGGCAAACAGCACGTTATCACGGCCAAAAGCAGTATCGAGATGATCGGGATGCAACTCAGCCATTGCTGACCTTTGGCCGCTGCCTAGTGCATATGGCGGTCGATACCGACGAAGTGTATATGACCACCAAGTTATCAGGTAGCAGTACATTCTTCTTGCCGTTCAATAAAGGTCACAATCTTGGACAAGGCAACCCGCCGAATCCATCTGGCCATAAAACGGCATACCTATGGCAAGAAGTATTCACTAAAGACAGCTTGGCGAATATTATTCAGCATTTTGTGCGTCTGGATGGGTCAAGCAAAGATCCATTACCAAAGCGAACCCTGTTCTTTCCTCGATACCATCAATTGGATGTGGTGAGAAAATTAGTAGACCATGCCGCCCAGCACGGTGTCGGTCAGACTTACTTAATTCAACACTCAGCCGGTTCAGGTAAGTCTAACTCGATTACCTGGGCAGCTTATCAGCTAATTGAAACCTATCCTGCTTCGTCTGATGTGGCAGGCGGAAAAAGCTTGGAGCAGCCGTTGTTTGACTCTGTGATTGTGGTCACCGATAGACGCCTATTGGACAAGCAGCTGCGGGATAACATTAAAGAGTTTTCTGAAGTAAAGAACATTATTGCCCCAGCGAATAAGTCTTCTGAGCTTAAGCAGGCGCTGGAGAATGGCAAAAAGATTATTATAACGACGATTCAGAAATTCCCGTTCATTATTGATGGTATCGCCGATCTTAGTGACAAGCGCTTTGCAGTGATCATCGATGAAGCACACAGCTCACAGTCTGGTTCGGCGCATGACAATATGAACCGAGCGATGGGCAAGTCTGAAGTCGAAGAGGCAGAAGATGCTCAGGATAAAATCCTTCAGGCGATGAGATCGCGTAAGATGCGCGGGAATGCGTCGTACCTGGCATTTACAGCGACACCAAAAAACAGCACTTTGGAGAAATTTGGTCAACGCCAAGAAGATGGCTCTTACAAGCCGTTTCACTTGTATTCGATGAAACAAGCCATTGAAGAAGGCTTCATCTTGGATGTGCTGGCAAATTATACGACGTACAAAAGTTATTATGAGATTGAGAAATCAATTGCTGATAACCCTGAGTTTGATACCAAAAAGGCGCAGAAAAAACTCAGAGCTTATGTAGAACGAAGCCAGCAAACAATTGATACCAAGGCAGAGATTATGCTGGAGCATTTTGTTCCGCATGTCGTGAATACGAAAAAGCTCAAAGGTAAAGGTAAAGGAATGGTGGTCACTCAAAATATTGAGACGGCCATTCGATACTACAAAGCGATAAGGCGAATACTTGAGGAGCAAGGGAACCCCTTTAAAGTTGCCATTGCTTTCTCAGGAACCAAAGAAGTTGATGGTATTGAATATACCGAAGCAGATATTAATGGTTTTGCCGAGTCAGATACCAAAGATATGTTTGATACCGATGAGTATCGACTTTTAGTGGTTGCGAACAAGTATCTGACTGGGTTTGATCAGCCTAAACTTTGCGCCATGTATGTAGATAAGAAGCTCGCCAGTGTCTTGTGTGTTCAGGCGCTATCTAGGCTCAATCGCAGTGCACCTAAGCTAGGGAAGAAAACAGAAGACTTGTTTATCCTGGATTTTTTCAACTCGGTTGAAGATATTCAATCAGCATTCGATCCTTTCTATACAGCAACGTCATTGTCCCAAGCTACAGATATAAACGTACTGCACGAGTTGAAAGATGAAATGGACGATGTCGGTGTGTACGAGTGGTATGAAGTTGAAGACTTTGTGACGCGTTATTTCAAGAATGAAGACGCCCAAACACTCAGTCCAATCATTGATATTGCCGCAGCGCGGTTTGACCATGAACTAGATCTTGAAGCTGAAGCTAAAGTGGACTTTAAGATTAAAGCCAAACAGTTCGTTAAAATCTATGGGCAGATGGCTTCTATCATGCCTTATGAAATGGTCAGCTGGGAAAAACTGTTTTGGTTCCTGAAGTTTTTAATACCGAAATTGAAAGTGGAAGATCCCGATGCTGATGCTATTGATGAGCTTCTCGATTCTGTCGATCTGAGTTCATACGGTTTGCAACGTGTGAAGCTTAACCACAGCATTAAACTTAGTGACCAAGAAGCGGAGCTTGATCCTCAAAATCCGAATCCACGTGGGGTGCATGGCGGTGAAAAAGAAACTGACCCGCTGGATGAAATCATTCGCACATTTAATGAGCGATGGTTCCAGGGCTGGAGTGCCACACCTGAAGAGCAAAAGGTTAAGTTCGTGAACATCGCTGAAAGTATCCGCAATCACCCTGACTTCGAATCGAAATACAAAAACAACCCAGATCCCCATAATCGAGATTTGGCCTTCGAAAAAATGCTCAAGGAAATCATGCTGCAACGCCGTAAAGATGAACTTGAGCTCTACAAATTGTTCGCAGGAGATTCAGCATTTAAAGCCTCGTGGACGCAAAGTATGCAACGAATGGTAGGTAGGTAGAAAGGAGTGATGGTTTGCTGAAGGCAGTCTCAGAGTTATTAGGTGGGTCACCAGGCCTGAAAGGACGTCAAATTGCCAAGGAGCTGGGGCTGGATAAGTCACAAGTGAACTCGTTTCTTCACAAACACCAGGATACGTTTTGAAGTGGCACACTGAATTTGGCCACCTGAACAGAGGTGATATGCTCACCTCAGAACAACACAGGTGCTCCAATGAAAAAAAGAAATTTCAGCGCAGAGTTTAAACGCGAATCCGCTCAACTGGTTGTTGACCAGAACTACACGGTGGCAGATGCCGCCAAAGCTATGGATGTTGGCCTTTCCACAATGACAAGATGGGTCAAACAACTGCGTGATGAGCGTCAGGGCAAAACACCAAAAGCCTCTCCGATAACACCAGAACAAATCGAAATACGTGAGCTGAGGAAAAAGCTACAACGCATTGAAATGGAGAATGAAATATTAAAAAAGGCTACTGTAGATTCAATCTGTCAATGCAACACCCCTTTCAATTATCTCTTTCGGTGTTTTGAACTTCAGTGTCTTTCTCGGTCTGTTGTTTAGCTGAGCAGCAACCAGATCTAGTTCATGTTGAGTATATTGGGCAAGACATGTCTTTTTAGGAAAGTACTGCCGAATTAGCCCATTTGTGTTCTCATTTGTTCCCCGCTGCCAAGGACTCTGAGGATCGCAGAAGTAAACTTTAACGCCGGTGCTGACAGTAAATTCTAGATGTCTGGCCAGTTCCATTCCTCTGTCCCATGTCAGTGATTTTCTGAGTTCTGACGGTAAACTCAGGAATTTGTCGGTAAGAGCCTGATTTACTGAGACAGAATCTTTGCCCCTGAGTCTAAGGATGATCGTATAACGTGATTTTCGGTCTACAAGTGTGGCTATATGAGAGTTTTTTGTACCTGAGACTAAATCGCCCTCCCAATGCCCCAGAGAGCGTCTGTTATCGATATTTCGGGAACGTTCGTGAATTGGTGTTCCGTTCACTATGTTAATCGTACCTCTTTCGCCTTTGCGGGTATGACGCCTGCCATGGCGAAGGCTATGCGACCGTCGCAGATGCTGTATATTCAGGTGGTGTAGCGCTTCACGGCTACGAAAGTACAGCGTTTTATAAATTGTCTCAGGTGATATTCGCAGCGTTTTTTGACGTGGTTTTGTTCGCCTTAACCATCCTGATATTTGCTCTGGAGACCATTTCATCTCCAGCTTTTCCAGAACAAGCTTTCGCAATGGTAAATTTTGATCCAGTAAGCACGGTTTTGGCCTTTTCGCCATTCTGTTGGCTCGGTTATTAGCATCAACAGCTTTGTAATAGCGTCTGCCCCGATTACGCTGAACTTCACGTGAGATCGTCGAAGGACTGCGATTCAGCGCAGTAGCTATCGCACGAATGCTCATTTTGGCTGACAAACCAGCTCGTATCTCCTCGCGCTCAGACAGTGTCAGGTGAGCTACAGCCCGCTTACGCTCATGGGGTTTTATGCCGCCAGTATCCCTTAACATAGTGAAGATCGTTCCGGGTTTTGAACCCAGGATATTCGCTATTTCACTGAAGCCTGTTCCGTTCTTCCATAGTTCAAAAACAGAGGCTTTTTCCTCTGCTGTAAATGTTCGTCTCATTCAAAAAACCTCCGCAACCCCATGTTTTCACATAACTGTTGCGTTGACCAATTGAATCTACAAGTGCGGAGTGAACAGAGTCTGGCGACTGATGAAACGTGTCGGGATAAAGGCTCAGGTCGGATACCGGAGCCCGAGGGCATGTAAAGGCGAGGCCAGTATCGTGTCGCCCAACAGGCTTCAGCGACAGTTCAATCCGGATGCTCCGGATGAGCGTTGGGTAACGGACATAACCTACATCAGGACCCACGAAGGCTGGCTGTATCTTGCCGTGGTGGTTGATCTGTTCTCACGCAAAATTATCGGCTGGTCCATGCAATCCCGGATGACAAAGGACATTGTCCTGAACGCACTGCTGATGGCCGTATGGCGGCGTAATCCCCAAAAACAGGTGCTGGTTCATTCGGATCAGGGCAGTCAGTACACAAGCCATGAGTGGCAGTCGTTCCTGAAATCACACGGCCTGGAGGGCAGCATGAGCCGTCGCGGTAATTGCCATGATAATGTGGTTGCAGAAAGCTTTTTCCAGTTGTTGAAACGCGAACGGATAAAGAAAAAGATCTACGGAACGCGGGAAGAAGCCCGCAGCGATATTTTTGATTACATCGAAATGTTTTATAACAGTAAGCGTCGGCATGGTTCCAGCGATCAGATGTCACCGACAGAATATGAAAACCAGTATTATCAACGGCTCGGAAGTGTCTAAATTATCCGTGGCGATTCAAAATACGCTGATCCCGCCACCCGAGTTCTTCCATGAAGCAGATGACCTTCGCCGACGCCGAGTATGCCGGCAAGGGCAAGCAGACCCGCAAGGAACTGTTCCTGATCGAGATGGGTCAGGTGGTGCCGTGGAAAGGGCTGATTGCCCTGATCGAACCGCATTATCCGAAAGGCGAAGGTGGTCGCCCGGCGTATCCCTTGATGGCGATGCTGCGTATCCATCTGATGCAGAACTGGTTCGGCTACAGCGATCCGGCCATGGAAGAAGCGCTGTACGAGACGACCATCCTACGTCAGTTAGCCGGGCTGAGCATGGAGCGTATTCCTGACGAAACCACCATCCTCAACTTCCGTCGTCTGCTGGAGAAACATGAGCTGGCAGCCGGCATCCTCTGCGTGATCAATGGCTACCAGGGGGATCGCGGTCTGTCGCTGCGCCTGGGCACTATCGTCGATGCCACGCTGATCCACGCGCCCAGTTCAACCAAGAACCAGGACGGCAAGCGCGACCCGGAAATGCACCAGACCAAGAAGGGGAACCAGTATTACTTTGGCATGAAGGCGCACATCGGCGTTGATGATGAATCGGGGCTGGTACACAGCGTGGTGGGCACGGCAGCCACCGTGGCGGATGTCACCCAGGTCGACAAGCTGCTGCACGGCGACGAGAACGTCGTCTGCGCCGATGCCGGCTACACCGGCGTCGAAAAGCGCTCCGAGCATGCCGACCGAGAAGTGATCTGGCAGGTCGCAGCACGCCGCAGCACCTACAAGATGCTCGATAAACGCAGCGCCCTGTACAAAGCCAAGCGCAAGATCGAGAAGGCCAAGGCGCAAGTGCGAGCGAAGGTAGAGCCCCCGTTTCGCGTGATCAAGCGGCAGTTCGGCTACACCAAGGTACGTTTCCGAGGGCTGGTGAGGAACACTGCACAACTGGTGACGCTGTTTGCCCTGTCGAACCTATGGATGGCCCGCCGACATTTGCTGGCAAGCGCAGGAGAGGTGCGCCTGTAATGCGGAAAATGGCCGTCGCAAGGTGCTCGCGACGGCTGAAAGCACCGAAATGAGCGGGTGATCCGATCGTTTTTGATCGGTTCACCGCTTTCAAAATCAGCAGTGGCTGAAGTCAGCCGGAAATACAGGGCTACTTCAGACCATCCCTAGCTAGGGCTCGTAGTTCGGCGCAAGGCTGAAGTCGCTTGGCTGCTTCGCTGTGCAGATCCATGACCCACTTTCCATCAAACTCCCGGTTGTAGTTCCACAAGCATCTCGCGAGTCTTGCCGGCCCGCTCCACTAACAAGACCACAACATCTCCAACGTTCTTGTCGTCTAGCCGGGCCTGTAATGTGGTGACGTCGTCGACGGCGATACCGTCGATGCTGATAACGCGATCGCCGGGCACGATGCCGCCTGCGGTGACCTCGACGCCGACGAGCCCGGCCCTGTGCGCCGCCGAGCCCGGCGTCACGCGCAATACGAATACGCCCTTACTGCCGGTCAGCGCCTGCAGACGCGCGTTGATCTGCTCATCCACCTCGATGCCCAGCGCCGGACGGATGTACTTGCCGGTCTTTATGAGTTGCGGCACCACGCGCATAACGGTATCGACCGGCACCGCAAAGCCTATGCCGGCCGAGGCGCCAGACGGACTGTAGATGGCGGTATTGATTCCGATCAGCCGCCCAGCCGAATCGAGCAGCGGGCCACCGGAATTGCCGGGGTTGATGGCGGCGTCAGTCTGGATCAGGTGATCGATGGCCGGGCCGCCCGCTTCTCCCGGCAACGAGCGGTCGAGCGCGGAGACGATACCAGTGGTGAGCGTCCAGTCCAGGCCGAAGGGGTTGCCGATAGCGAACACCTTCTGACCCACCTTGAGGTCGGCACTGGTGCCGACCGGCACGGCCGGCGGGCGCTTGAAACCGACGCCGATCTTGAGCACGGCGATGTCGTGCGCGGGGCTCGTCCCCACCAGCGCGGCCTGGTAGTCGCGGCCGTCGGCCAGTTTGACGGTGGCTTCGGACGCGCCCTGGATGACGTGGAAGTTGGTAACGACGTGGCCGGCGTCGTCCCAGATGAAGCCCGAGCCAGTGCCGCGCGGCACGGAGAACACGTTGCGCGTCCAGACATCGCGTACTAATTGCGCGGTGGTGATGTAGACCACCGAGGCGCGCGATTTTTCGAACAGTTCGATGGTGGTTTTCTCGTCCGCCGCCAGATCGCCACGCGCCATCACGGTGCGTTCTGCTGCCTCGCGCGGACTGAACCATGCCTCGATGGCGGGCAGAAACTGCCACAGCAGCATGAGCGCGGCAATGCAGGCGGTGATGAAGAGCCCGCGCCGGACGAAGCGGTCCGGCGCAGGGCGTTGGTACGGGTCGAGATAGGCCATGAGACGTCTCCTGTTGATGGGCAATCAGCGCCACAGCCCGCTCGGGCGCCAGCGCGGTGGGCGCGTCGCCAAAGCGGATTCCGGCAAAAAATGGGGCGCGCGGAGTGGCAACGCTGATGCTGGCCCAGGCGCCAACGTCAGCAGGCGTGCGATGCGCTCTTGCGTTGCCGGACGCGTGCGCAAGCAGGAGGGCTCGGGATTGCCCCATCCCGGCCATAGCCAGGCACGCCAGGAGCGGCTGACCCGCGCGATTTTCGCCAGCGCGGACGCCAGCCCCTGCGGGTCGCCAGTCAGTTCCGCCGCAAGGCGGTCAGCGTCGAACTCACGCACGCGAGACAAGCCGAGCTGTGCGAGCAGGGCCAGCTGGGGCGATGCGGCCAATAACAATAGACCAGGCCAATAGACCTCCGCCGCGCCAACCAGCTGCGCGGGCAGGCTGAGCAGGATCGCGATCTGTCCCATAAGGGCCAGTAGGCTCGTGAGGCGACTGTTGGAATCCGCCAGCCCCATGACACGCAGATCCTCATTAGCGATGTGCGCGACCTCGTGCACGAGCACACCCGCCAGCTCGCGTGGGCTCAGGCTGCGCAGCAGGCCATCGGTGAGGGCGATCGATGCCTCCTGCTTCGATCCCGGTGGCGAAGGCGTTGACGACGGCACTGGGCACATAGTGCGGCACCGGCGTGGCGGGCAAACCGGCACGGGCGGGCAGCTCGCGCAACAGGGCCCACATCTCGTGGGCTTCTTGCGGGTGCAAGGCCCGTACGCGGTACAGGCGCAAGCTCAGCGCCGACGCGGCTACCGGTTCCAGCAGCAACGCACCTGCAACGGCAAACAGCGCGAGCCACAGGCAGCCTTCCCCAAACGGCAGTCTCCCTGCTGCGGCTGCGATCCCGACCATGGTCAGGACCAACAGCCCGGTCTGCAGGCGGTTGAGCCAGCGGTGTTGCAAGAGCGCCGTGCGCGGATCACTGGGATGATGACGGGTCATGCTCAGAGGTCTCGGCGGCGCGGTCGCCGCGCTTGCGCAGCAGCCAGTAGGTCGCACCCAGAGCCAGCGTGGCGCTTGCCAGCGCGGCTATCTTTGCGGGGCTCGCGTCGGAGTCGAGGATCACGAACTTGCGGGAGAGTGCGATCAGCGCGATCAGGACCACCGTCTTGACCTGGATGATGCTGTCCCGACGCAGCGCCACGCGCACGATGGAATGCTTGAACTCCATCGCGATCAAGAGCGTCATGATCATGCCGAACACGCTCTGGAATACCTTGTGGTCCAGGGGATTGAAGGCATCGAGAACCAGCAGCGTGAAGACGATGGCGATGAGCTGGAACAGCGACACCACGATGATGACGGCGATCACCGCCGACAGCACGAGCGCGACAACCTGCTCGAAGCGCTCGTAAAAACTCATGATGGCCAATTGGTCACGTAAGACCTGAAATGGGTTAAGGCGTGTTGATTTCATGACGATGAACTCCTTGGAAAACGGTTGCTGTCGAGACGGCGGCGCATTGCGCTGATGTGTCCTTCAATCAGCTCGGTCGACATGCCAAGCGTCGACATCACCTGTTCCGCCAGCCCAATAGCTGCGGCAAAGGATTGCTGATACACGCGCACGTTGGGCATGGCGCGAAATGCATCGGCCGCGGTCGTACTTCTGCATGACACCCACAAGGTCAGCGCCGGACGGTGCTCGGCAATCGCCTGGGCGATGCGCAACGCTTGCTGGGCATGGGCGAACGTCAGCACCACCAAGTGCGCATGCGTCAAGCCGGCAGCCAGCAAGGTATCGGGCCGACTGGCATCGGCATGGAACACCGGCGCGCCGGCGGCACGCGCGGCCTCGACCTTCTGCGCGTCCGCCTCCAGCAGCAGATGCGCCACGCCGGCGTGGCGAAGAATCTCGCTGACTGTCAGGCCAAGCTCGCCCGCGCCGCAAATGATGACATGGTCTCGATATCGCGTCGTCTGCGCGGCGATCTCGACTTCTTCAGCCTGGGGTGGCTGAATGACGCCGCCGGTGCGGCTCAAGAACCGGGCAAGTACATCGTGATGGCGGATCAGTAGCGGTGCCAGGGCCATGCTGAGCACCAGCGCGACCAGCATGGGTTGGACGACGGTCGCGGGGATCAGATGCTGCTGCAAGACCGTGCCCAACAACAGCAGGGCGAACTCGCCGCCGTGCCCCAACGCTATGCCCGTGCGCCAGGCATCGAGGGCGGACAGGCGCGTCGCCCGCAAGGCCAGCGTATTGAGCAGGATCTTGACCGGTACCAGCACCACCAGCCACGCCAGCACCGCCAGCGGTGCCGAAAGAATCTGTGCTGCGTCCAGTTGCAGGCCGATGGTCACGAAGAACACGCCCGACAACACATCGCGAAACGGCCTGAGGTGGCTTTCCATGTGGTGCCGGAAGTCGCTCTCGCCCAGCACCATCCCGGCGAGGAAGGCCCCCAGGGCGGCGGATACGCCGACCGCGTGCGCAGCGGCGGCGGCAGCCACCACCACGCACAAGGAGACGAGCACGAACGATTCCTCGTGGCCCCGCCGTGCCACCCAGCCCAGCAGGCCATGCAACAGACGGCGCGAGGCGAGGGCCGCTGCCGCGAACAGCAGCAGCACACCGAATACTTCGAGCAGCACATGCTCGATCTTCGGCGACTCGCCGCGCGCCCAGATCGCCAGCAAGGCCAGCAGGGGCACGCTGGCCAGGTCCTGAAAGACCAGCACGGCGATGGCACTGCGTCCGTGGCGGGTGGTGAGCTCACCTTGGTCGGCCAGTTGTCGGCTGACCAGCGCCGTGGACGACATGGCCGCCGCAGTGCCGAGCAGCGCGGCGCTCTGGCCGGGCTGCCCCAGCCACATCAATAGCAGGATCAGCGGCGGGGCCACGGCGATCATCTGCAGAGCGCCCGCCATCAGCACCGTCCTGCGGGCGAGCCAGAAGTCTCCGAGGGAGAATTCCAGTCCGACCATGAACAACAGCAGCGCCACGCCCAGCTCGGACAGAAAGCTCAGCGTCTCCCCCGGCGCGATCACGCCGATGACTGAGGGGCCCAGTACAACGCCGACAGAGAGATACCCCAGCAAGGCGGGCACTCTGAACGCCGCCGTCGCCATCGCCGCCAGGCTGCAAGCCGCCAGCAGGATTAGTGTAGTGCCGAGCAAGCCCTGCATCGGTCAGCGTCCCACTTGCGTCGACGTCCAGCGCACGATGTCCTGCGCGCCCATCACGCCGGCCTGACGGGCGATCTCCCGCCCACCCTGGAACAGGGCGAGCGTCGGGATGCTGCGGATACCGAACTGCGTGGCCAGGTGGGGCTCAGCCTCGGTATTCACCTTCGCCAGCCGGATCCTCGGTTCGAGCTGGTGCGCCGCTTGCTGGAACTGTGGCGCCATCATCTTGCACGGCCCGCACCATGGCGCCCAGAAATCGACCAGCAGCGGCAGATCGCTGCGCTCCACGTGGCGCGAGAACGTCGCCGTGGTCAACTCGATGGGCTCGCCCGTGAACAAGGGCTGCTGGCAGCGGCCACAGTTGGGATGTTCCGATAGCTTCGCAGTCGGTACGCGGTTGATGGACTGGCAGTGCGGGCAGACGAGGTGAAGATCATTCTTCATGGTTCGCCTCCTTGGACCACAGTGAGGCTGCCTCGCTTCGGGTCACAGACAATGCCAACCAATCAACGCCTTGGAGCCAATCGTTCCCGTTTTTGCTTACTCCGGCCTCTTCCAGATGAGCAGCGATGAATGCTTCGGCCTGCATGAGCCACCTTCGGACAGCATCTTCCTTACTAGGAATCAGCAGGATTTCAGAGACGCAGCTGGCATTCAGCCCGTCCACACGGATAAGCAGAAAAATGCGCCGCCACAAACGCGGCATGTCCTTCAGCATGTCAAATGCAAAAGCGAACTCGCTCGTCCGATCAATCAGCTCCTCCTGTTCCGCGATCGTTGCGACATCGGGATGCTGACTGCCAGCGAAAATATCGGCCAGCTTGAGTGTGTCATCGTGCTGATAAAATTCGAAGATTTCCTCTTCCACCATGGCCTCGGCCACGTCTTGGGCATCCGGTTCGACCGGCGCGTCCAGAGAAACGAATTCGCCAAATTGCCGGCTGCTTGCCACTTCGTTATCCAGGACGGCGAACAGATGTTTCAAAAGACCGGTGTAAGCCTCTTTTTCCCCCGGCACGGATTGCCATTCCACCTTAGCTCGGACAATCGCTTCATCCACCACGTCGCGCAGCGTCGGATAATCGCGCGGTAAATCGCCGACGGCCCGCAGATAAGCCAGCTCACGCCTTGCGACAGCCTCAAGTTTCGACAGTAGAGGCATTCGGATCACCTCGGCCTCATGGGCGGCTGATGCGGGTTTTGCGGCAATCCGCACCTTGAGCTCGCGCAAGCGCTCGCGTCGTGCTTTGCGCTTGATTTGATCCTGAGCATGCAGTCGGTCAAAATGCTTCTTGGCCTGACGGAACAACGACTTTGCGAGCATCTGCGCGAGGGGCGTCAGCTCGTCATGTGATGCAGTAACACTGACAATCTTTTTGCCGGGCAGGTGCATATAGCCACTGGCCAGAAATTGCCGCTTGATCTTGTCGCGATCAAGGACGATTTGAAGTCGCGCTGAATCTTTAGTGTGTTTGTCGAGCAATGGCTTGAGGGCTTGCTCGATCACATTTCCCAAAGCTCTCTGCCAAGGTTCATGAAACTCTTTGTCGATAGCTCGATAGCTATATTGTATCTGCATGTATGACTCCTTCGATGTCATTTCTATGGAGGCATGAATCGAGGATGCTCATATCCATAGATTTTGGTTTGGCACGCTCTTACCCCAGGCGCGTTTTGCGAAGACGCCAACTCAAGAACAAAAGCGTGACGCCATAGACTGCCGCATGGAAACCCAACAGCCAGCCTGCGGCCACGAATGACTCGACCGGACGGGTAAAAAATATCCACAAGACGATAGCACCAAGGATAATCGAGAGCAGTCCACTGAGGGCAAGCCAGATTTCACCCTTGATTTCCCGACGCAGCCGAACGGCGGCGGATATCTCCAGCACTCCGGTGAAAATCGCCCAGAAGCCCACGCTAGCCCATAAAAAAGAAGCCAAGACTATCGTGGCGACCCAAGGAGCAACCAGGACGACGACGCCCGTAAGTATGCCGACAATGCCGCTGAACAACAACCAGCCCCAGCGCTCTTTTTTCTGGATATGGCGCACCGCTGCAAACAAGTTGAACGCGCCATTGACCAAGGAAAATGCGCCGAACATGATGGTCATGGCCAACAGAGCCGATTGTGGCATCCAGAACGCGAGGGCTGCAAAAATCAATGCCAAGACACCGCGCAGCACAAAAAGCCACCAATTTTGGCTAAGCGAACACAGTGCTTTGGTGGGGTCATCCGCACTGGAATCGGTGATGGTGTCTGTATTCATGCTATATCTCCTAAAGATCTAATGGGGTGAAAAAGCAAACACTCCTGAGCCAAGAGAGGGGCGCGACGCGCCCCTCTTACGCCCTATCCAGCGGTTTCAGAACAACCTGGACAGCTTTGCCTTGATTTCATCGAGCCAGCCTTTTCCGCCGCCTCCCCCTCCCGTCTTTTCCTTGATTTTCTTGAGTTCAGCGTACAGGGGCTCAAAGTCCTTCCTTTTTCCATAGCCCAGCAGTTCTGCCATTTCCAACTGCTGCCGGGCTTCGTTCAACAATGTCTCCAGGCGCTCATTGGATGCTTCGCTGCGCTGACCATCTTCTACCAGAGGCTCGGCGCGCTTCAGGAGCAGCTTCGCACGCAGGACGGGCAGCGGAAGCACGCTGCGCTCCTCGACCAGCGTGCTGAGCGCTGACTGCAGCGCGGCTTTGGCTTCTTCGATCTTGCCCTGATCGATCAGCGGCACGACTGCCTTCACGGCTGCGGGATAGGACGCCAAAGGGATGTTGGTGACCGTGATCACGATTTCACTGGCCAGCAAAGCCAGCACGTGGCGAGCCTGTTGCACCTCGCCATGTTTGAGGGCATCCAGCGCCTCGTCGGTCATCGCCTCAATGGTTTCCGTGTTGGCGAACAAGTCGTGCACGATGGTGCGCACATCAACGCCGGCCAGGGCGAGCGTGGGTTCGCGCGCGACGATCAGCTCCAGCTTTCCCGTCACTTCGGCCAGCGTTGCCAATGCGCGTGCAGTGTCCTTGCCGTCAAGTGCGGCCAGCGCTGATTTGGTCAGCGACAAGGCCGAGACTGCCTCATCGAGGACTTGTTTACGTTTGTCTGCCGCCTGCGAGTCCGTTTCTTTCTGAACCTCAGGCTGTACCTCCGTGACGACTTCAGGCTTGGACTCTGGACTGACAGGAAGGCTGCTTACCGCGGCCTGTTCGTTTATTCCTTCGTTCGTCGCATTGGGATTCGGTGTTTGCTCATTCATGGTGATATGCCTCGTATGAGATAGTGAAAATAGGCGAATCTATTGGGGCTGAATGCGAACATCGCGAGACTGACCGACAGAGCAGTCAGCCCCTTCATCACCTCAAAACAGCTTTTGGATGCGCGTCTTCAACTCGTCGAACCATCCCTTGCCGCTTTTGCCACCAGCCGACTTTTGCTCAATGGACTTCACCTGATCGAAGATGGGTTTGAAGTCCGCCTTCTTGCCATAACCCAGGATCTGCGCCATCTCGATCTCCGTGCGCACGGACGACAGCAAGGTGCTGAGCTCCTCGTTCTGCTTGGCATCGCGCCTGTCGGTCTCGGCCAGCTTTTCAGCTTTTGCCATCGCGGCTTCGGCCCGTAGCACGGGCAGAGGAAAGGCGACCGAGGTCACCACCAGCGTGTTCAGTGCTCGGGCGAGTTCCGCTTTGGCGTTGTCGATCTTGCCGCTGTCGATGAGCCGTGCGGCCGACTTGATCGCTGCCGGGTACGTTGCCATCGGAAGGTTGTCGGTTTGGATTACGATTTCGCTGGCCAGATTGGCAACGATGGGCCGGGCCTTTTGCACCTCGCCATCACCCAACAACTCCCGAGACAACTTGACCGCTTTCTTTACCGATTCCACGTTGGCGTGGATATCGTGGGTGATGACGCGTACATCGACCGGCGCCAAAGCAAGTTTGGCGTCGCGTGCCAATACCAGTTCCAGCTTTCCGCTGGCCAGTTCCAGCGCAGCAAGCGCCTCCTTGGTCTTCTTTGCATCAAGGAGGGTCAAAGCCTCCTGGGTCTTGGTGAGCGCCGTGATGGCGTCTTGAGTGAGCTCGGCACGCTTTTTATCGGCTTCCCGGGCGGCCTTGTCATCTACCTGTGGCTGTGCCGCCTTGGATGCGGCAGAGGGTGCTGCAGCGCTTGGACTTGCCGCCGATTGGGCCAGAGCCGGTCCGCTCAGTCCGACGACGACCGCCAGGGCAAGTGCGGAGAAGGTGTATTGTGGCTGTTTGATATTCATGATCTTGGGCTCCTGATTGAAGTTAGTTGACTGAGATTTCAATCTGTTTCGGTTTGGCTTGCTCGTCCTTGACAAGCCGCACTTCCAGTACGCCGTCTTTCATGGAAGCCGTCACCTTGGTCGGATCAACGTTGTCAGGCAAGACAAAGCTGCGCACAAAGCGGCCATACGCACGTTCGATGCGGTGGAACTTCTTGCCCTGCTCCTCTTTTTCCAGTTTGCGCTCGCCGCTGATGGTGAGCACACCGTTTTCCGCGCTGACGCGCACGGCATCCTTGGGGACCTCCGGCAGATCCAGCTTGAGGAGGAATGCGTTCTCATCCTCGCTGATGTCCGCCATTGGTGCCCAGTCCGCCGTGGTCATGGCTTCGTTGCCGGTACGGGCGCCCTGTCGCTGGGGTATTCGTCCGAACATCGTCGCCAGGCGGTTTTGCAATTCATCCAGTTCCCGGAAGGGGTCCCACGGAGTCAATGCAGACATATCGGTTCTCCTTGAACAATGCCGACGAATTGGATGACGCACTGAACAGAGCCGTCGGTTTACTCTGAATGGCACCTACTACTGTTTTCAGTTCCGAACAAGTCCTTGAGTCAATTGACGGATATCGCTTTCGTCGAGCGTTTCCCGCGCCAGCAGCTCGCACGCACAGCGCTCCAGCACCGCGCGGTTGATGTCGAGAATCCGGTAGGCGTGCTCGAACACGCCCATCACGATGTCGCGGATAGCCTGATCGATGCGCGCCTGGGTCGATTCGGCCACCCGGCAACCGCCGTGGGCCAGTTCCGGTGTATCGAGAAAGCGGGGCCGCTGCGCCTCGAAGGCGATGTAGCCCAGGCCCTCGTCCATGCCAAAGCGGGTGATCATGTCGCGGGCGATGTCGGTGGCTCGCGCCAGATCGTCCGCCGCCCCGGTAGACAACTCGCCGAACACCAGCTTTTCGGCGGCACGCCCGCCCAGCAGTACGGCGATCTTGTGCTCGAGATCGGTACGCGTCATCAGGAAGCGGTCTTCGGTGGGGGGCTGCAAGGTGTAGCCCAGCGCGCCGATGCCGCGCGGGATGATCGAGATCTTGTGTACGGGGTCGGTTTCGGGCAGCACCAGCGCATGGCCCATCTCGTGAGGGCCACGGTTTCCCGCTCCTTGGGGTTGAGCACGCGGCTCTTCTTTTCCAGGCCCGCCACGATGCGCTCGATGGTCGCGGTGAAGTCCTGCAATTCCACGGCGGACGCACGGCGTCTCCTCGCCGCCAGCGCCGCCTCGTTGACCAGATTGGCGAGGTCCGCGCCGGAAAAGCCCGTGGTCAGTGCGGCTACCTGTTCGAGGTCTACATCCTGGGCCAGCGTCACCTTCTTGACATGAACCTTCAGGATGTCCAGCCGCCCCTTCTTGTCGGGCCGGTCCACCAGCTCCTGGCGGTCGAAGCGGCCGGCACGCAGCAGCGCCTGGTCGAGGATTTCGGGGCGGTTGGTGGCGGCGAGGATGATCAGCCCGACCGAGCTGTCGAAGCCGTCCATCTCCGTGAGCAGCTGGTTGAGGGTCTGCTCGCGCTCGTCGTGGCCGCCGATGCCGCGCACACGGGCCGCACCCACGCCGACGAACATCTCGACAAACTCTGATCCGGAGATGGAGAAGAAGGGCACCACCGCCTCGCCGGCAACAGCCTTGGCCAGCAATGTCTTGCCGGTGCCCGGTGGGCCGACCAGCAACACGCCCTTGGGAATGCGCGCCCCGAGACGGCCATAGTCCTGCGGATTCTTCAGGAAATCGACGATCTCGACCAGCTCCGCCTTGGCCTCATCCCCCCCCGCCACATCGGCGAACGTCACACCGGTGTTCTTTTCCACGAACACCTTGGCGCGGCTCTTACCGATGTTGAGAAACCCGCCCATGCCCTGTTTCTCGGCGAAGCGGCGGAACAGGAAGAACCAGACGCCAAAGAAGGCTACCGCTGGCAGGATCCACGACAGCACATCGCGCAGCCAGGTGCTCTCCAACACGCGGGCATAGGGCACGTCGTACTTCGACAGGCGATCGGCAAGATCGGGTTCGACCCTCGTTGCCACGATCGTCGTCTTGCCCCGGCTGTCCGGCGACTTCAGGCGCCCGGTCACCGTACGATCCGACACCAGCACTTCGGCCACGCGCACCTCGGCCAGCGCCTTCTCGAACTCGCTGTAGGGCACCGGCTCGACGGTTTTCGCCGTCTGCCAGTAGCTCTGCAAACTCAGCAACAGCAGGAAGGCAACGATCCAGTAGCCGGTATTCCATTGATTCTTTTTTTCCATGGGCCTTGTTCCTCGAAAGTCGAGTTGCCAGAGGATCAGGTGAACAGACGGGCCGCACCGTCACGCAAACGGATGGCCAGCGAGCGGGAGAGCAGTGCCGCCGCTGATGAGCAGCCCCCACGGCGTGGCCGACCGCGGATCACGCTTGTAGACGACCGCGTGACCCGCGGCCACGACCGCCACCGCGATCGAGGCCAGGGAGGCTGCCCATGCCAGGCCGATGGGGTCGGACACGGCAGCCTCGCCCGCCATCAAGATGCGTCGCTCGCCGACTTCTTCTTGCGCGAGCCTTTGCCAGCGTCGCCGTGCGGCGTCTCGGTCGCCTTCGCGGCATCCGGCTGCTCCGGCTCGGCCGGGGTCTGCGGTGGCTCTTTGCGTTCGAACACCACGCGTTCGGCCTTGTCGTCCCAGCGTGCGCTGGCGTGATCGCCCTTGCCGATGCCGCCACCGAGCATCTCGCGCGCCAGCGCAGTTTCCAGCTCGCTGCGGATCAGGCGCTTGAGTTCACGCGCACCGAACTCGGGTTTGTAGCCTTCTTCCGCGAAATGGTCGATCAGCGTCTGATCGAAAGTGAGCGTCACGCCCTGGCTGGCGGCGCTGCGCGCCACGCGATCGAGCTGCAGGCCGACGATGTGGCGGATCTCCTCCTTGCCCAGCGCATGGAAGACGATGATCTCGTCGATGCGGTTGAGGAACTCGGGCCGGAAGTGGCCGCGCAGCACGTCCATGACCTCGGCCTTGGTCTTTTCGTACTCCTCGTCGGCCGCCCCACGCGCCTTCAGCCGTCGCTGGATGATGTCCGAACCCAGGTTGGACGTGGCGATGATTATGGTGTTGGTGAAATCCACCACCCGGCCCTTGCCGTCGGTGAGGCGACCGTCGTCGAACACTTGCAGCAGGATGTTGTAGACGTCAGGGTGTGCCTTCTCGATCTCGTCGAGCAGCAGCACGCTGTAGGGCTTGCGCCGCACCTTCTCGGTGAGCTGACCGCCTTCGTCGTAACCGACATAGCCCGGAGGCGCGCCCACCAGCCGCGCCACGGTATGGCGTTCGCCATATTCCGACATGTCGATGCGCAACAGGGCGTGCTCATCGCCGTAGATCGATTCGGCCAATGCCTTGGCGAGCTCGGTCTTGCCCACCCCGGTCGGGCCCAGAAACAGGAAGGTAGCCACCGGTTTGCTGCCTTCGCGCAGGCCGGCGCGGGACAGCCGCACGGCATCGGCCACGGCACGGACCGCCTCGTCTTGTCCCACCAGGCGCTCGTGCAGCCGTTGTTCCAAGTGCAGCAGCTTTTCGCGCTCTTCCACCGTCAACTCGTTGACCGGGATGCCGGTCAGGCGCGAGACGATCTGCGCCACGTGTTCTGCCTTGACCTCTGCACTGCCGGAGGCCCGCTCCCGCTCCCAGTTCTCGACGAGCTTCTTGAGCTCGGCCTCCTTGGCTTCGATGCGCTTGCCGAGCTCGGCGGCCTGGTCGTACTGCTTGCGCGCGGCCACGTAATCCTGTTCACGCCGCAGCTGGTGCAGTTCGGACTCCAGCTCCTGCACGGCCACCGGCCGGGCCGTGGCCGACAGCTTCACGCGCGCGGCCGCCTGGTCGAGCAGGTCGATCGCCTTGTCCGGCAGGAAGCGCGCCGTGATGTAGCGGTCGGACAACTCGGCCGCCGCGATGATCGCGTCCTCGGAGATGCTGACCTTGTGGTGCGCCTCGAAGGTGTCGCGCAGGCCGCGCAGAATCATGATGGTCTGGGCCACCGTCGGCTCGGGCACCGTCACCGGCTGGAAGCGCCGCTCCAGTGCGGCATCCTTCTCGATGTATTTCTGGTACTCGTTCAGCGTCGTGGCGCCGATCAGGTTGAGTTCACCGCGCGCCATCATCGGTTTGAACACGTTGGCCACGTCCAGCCCGCCTTCGCCACCGCCCTGGCCGGCACCGACGATGGTGTGCACCTCGTCGATGAACAAAATCAGCTCGCCCTGGTGCTCGGTCACCTCCTTCAGCACCTTCTGCACGCGCTCCTCGAACTCGCCGCGATATTTGGCGCCGGCCACCATGGCGTTGATGTTGAGTTCCACCAGGCGCTTGTCGCGCAAGGTCTCGGGCACTTCACCCGCCACCATGCGCTGCGCCAGCCCTTCGACGATGGCGGTCTTGCCCACACCCGGCTCGCCGATCAGCACCGGGTTGTTTTTCTTGCGCCGGGCCAGCACCTCGATGGTGGTTTCGATCTCCTGCGCGCGGCCGATCACCGGGTCGAGCTTGCCGTCGCGCGCCATCTTGGTCAGGTCGCGCGAGTACTTGTCGAGTTCTGGCGTGTTGGTCGGCGTCTCAGCGCGGCCATCCTCGGCGCCCTTGCCGACCACCTTGCTGACCTGTTGGCGCAGCGCCTGCGGCGTCAGGCCGTAGCGGCGCAGCAGGTTGGCGGCCAGCCCTTCGCCTTCCTCGGCCAGACCGATCAGGAAATGCTCTGGACCGACATAAGAATGGCCGAGTTCATTGGAGGCTACGAAGGCGCGGCTGAGCGCATCCTTCACGCGCGGCGACACGCCGATCTCGCCCTCGAAGGGCTTGTCCCCGCGCTTGGCCTCAGACTCGATCTGCCGCTTGAGGTCATCGACCTTGATCTTGAACTGACCCAGGATGGTCTTGACCACGTCGCTGTCGGCGAGCGCCAGCAGCAGATGTTCGGTATCCACCTCGGAGCGGCCAAATTCGGCAGCGTGTTTGGCGGCCTCCTGCAACAAGGCTTCCGACTGTTCGCTGATGCGGCTGGCCAGCCCACTGCCGCGACGGCGCGGCACACCCGAACCTGCGTCGGCGGGCTCGCCAAACGAGGCATCGACCACGTCATCGGTATCGGCGGCAACTGGCGTCGCGTCGTCGCCGATGCGGAAGAAGTCACTGCCGAGGAAGTCCTCGAACAGGCCGCTGCGCGAACCGAACAAGGCTTCCAGCGGCGAAACGGTGCGCTTTTGCTGGCGCACTAATTGCCGGTAATGGTCGTCGCACAACAGCATGGTGCTGTGACGACCGTTGAGATTGGCTTCCACCCGCACGGTGGCGGGTTGGCTGCAGACCTGGCATTGTTTTCTGGCCATGCTGATGCTCCTTAGAAGGTTGAAAAGGTTGAGGCGACGAGGCATCGCGAGCCGCGACACCTCGTCTCGGGCCGGGTTTTTCTTGTGACGAACGAGCCGGCGACGTCAGCCGTTGATCGGGATCGAGCGTCCCTGCTTCGGCGCGCTGACCTCGCGCTTGTCGATCGTGACCGTGAGCACCCCGTTCTGATGCTCCTTAGAAGGTTGAAAAGGTTGAGGCGACGAGGCATCGCGAGCCGCGACACCTCGTCTCGGGCCGGGTTTTTCTTGTGACGAACGAGCCGGCGACGTCAGCCGTTGATCGGGATCGAGCGTCCCTGCTTCGGCGCGCTGACCTCGCGCTTGTCGATCGTGACCGTGAGCACCCCGTTCTTGAACGATGCCTTGATCGAATCCTGGTTGGCGTCGTCAGGCAGGTTCAAGGCACGCTGAAAGCTGCCGTAGGAGCGCTCCACACGGTGGAAGCCACCTTCCTTCTTCTCCTGTTCCTGGCGCTTCTCGCCACGCACCATCAGCACGTCGTTGTCGAGGGTGATCTGGATGTCCTTCTCCTCGACACCGGGCACTTCCAGGGCAATCTTGTACTGCTTGTCGGTTTCCTGGATGTCCAGGGCCGGCTTCAGCATGCCCGACCAATCGGATGGCCACTGCGGCATGTTCAACGCCGGAAAACCGAAGCCCCGGAATGCGTCATCGAACAGCCGGTCGATTTCCCGATGCAGTTGCAGGAGCGGGCTGACTGGCCCGCTCGCCGCTGGCAGGTCATTGCGCTGCACCGGCAGGGAAGAGGCGGTCTGCTGCTCTTGCTGCTCGTTCTTGAACCAGTTCCAGGGAGCCAACTTCTTGAAATCGATGTCCATGTCATACCTCCAGAAAAATTGGAAAACGAGTTACTCAAGCCCTTTGCCTGCTGCGACGGGCAGTGCGCCCAGGCGACACGGGCTGCTCGGATGACTTCTGCTGTTCACGCTTGCGCATCACCTCCTTCTTTGCTCCGGCTCGGGTCTGATCATTGATGCACTGATCGATTTCACTTTGACGAAGCCGCCACGTCCCGCCCACCTTGAAAGCCGGAATTTCCCCGTGTGCGGCGAGCCGATAAAGCGTCCGCTTGCCGACTTTCAAGTACGCAGCCAATTCATCGAGCGTGAAAATCACCTGTAGGTGCGCTTTCATCTCACCCTCTCCAATCGCGTCGCTTTGCGGTTCCGGCCAAGGAAATCCTTGCAATACTTTGTAATACTAGACCTGCTATGAAAAACTTCAAGAGTCAATGTGCAGCGTTCTCCCGCCCCATTGATGCAGGTCAACTGCTCAGGCAAGGCACAGGGGGGCGGCCTGAGCAGGCAATGGACAGCGCCTGGCTCCTCAGCCTGCGTGTGCCACAGGCGCCTCGATCAAACACCGATCCTCACGTTGTAGCCGAGTGCCCGCAGCCCCTTGCTTGTCTGCATGTTCCTTGGCGGAAACTCGTCTGGGCGCGCCCAGACGACGATTTCCCCGAGGCTGCTCAGGCCAACGTGCGGAATTGCCCAGTCGTCGCTGCGGATCGCGTTCCAGAGTCGGGCCGAAACACTTCCGTTGCCCCAGACAACGTAGTTCAACAGTATCCGTCCGGCCAACACACCTTCCCGACACCGCCGCCGAAGGCCATGGCCCATCAAGCGGATTTTCCATGCGCCCTCAGCGCCGTACCTACAGCAAATCTTTCAAGGCCCAGGTCATTCAGGAGTGTTCTGAACCCGGTGCCTCCATCGCAAACATCGCCTTGGGCTACAGCCTCAATGCCAACCTCGTCCACAAATGGATTCGCCAGCTTACCCAGAAAACCACGGCTATCCAGCCAGCGTTCATCCCGTTGCCTTCTCAAATGCTCGGCGCGGGTTCGCATGCTCAAGCGCGCTGCTGCGATCATGAGTTTGATCCAGTCGGCCCGTAATAATGGGCACGATCCGTATGCCTATCTCAAGGATGTGCTGAGACGGTTGCCGACGCAGCGAGCTAGTGAGATTGCAGAGCTGCTGCCGCATAGGTGGCATCCGGCATAGTCGCGCAAGACGGTTTGCCCGCATGCTTACGTTCAACAGCTCAAGCACCGTCCGCCCTTCGCGGGATCGTTGCCGCCAGAGCCATACGCCGAACTTTTCCACCTTGTCGTCGCCGGCCTGCGGTCAGTCAGGCAAGCCCAGGTGCGAGCCTGTACATAGATTTGTGTAATTGCCTGATTTTGATATGTTCAATTCAACATCAAATGAAGGTAAAATTATGGACGACAAACAATTGCAGGCTCTGGCTAACGAACTGGCCAAAAATCTCAAAACCCCTGAAGATCTCAGCCAGTTCGATCGCCTGCTCAAGAAAATCAGTGTTGAGGCTGCTCTCAACGCTGAACTGACTCACCATCTGGGACATGAAAAAAATCAGCCCAAATTGGGAACCAACTCCCGTAATGGCTATTCCACGAAAACCGTCACCACTACCGACGGGCCGATGGAATTACGTACTCCACGTGATCGTGATGGTTCCTTCGAACCACAACTGGTGAAGAAAAATCAGACCCGCATTACCGGCATGGACAACCAGATCCTGACGCTGTATGCCAGAGGGATGACTACCCGCGAAATTACCTCAGTCTTCAAAGAAATGTACGATGCAGACGTCTCTCCGGCGCTGATATCGAAAGTCACCAATGCCGCAATCGACCAGGTTGTAGAATGGCAAAACCGTCCTCTGGATGCGATTTATCCCATTGTTTATCTTGACTGTATTGTCCTGAAAGTACGGCAGGACAGCCGGGTTATCAACAGAGCGGTGTTCCTGGCTCTGGGTATTAACCTTGATGGTCAGAAAGAGCTGCCAGGTATGTGGCTGGCCGAAAATGAAGGTGCAAAGTTCAGGCTGAATATACTGACGGAACTGAAAAATCGCGGGATGAACGATATCCTTATCGCCTGTGTGGACGGCCTGAAAGGCTTCCCGGAAGCGATTAATGCCGTCTACCCGGAGACGCAGATCCAGTTGTGCATAGTACACATGGCACGCAACAGCCTGCGGTTCTTGGCGTGGAAAGACTATAAAGCGGTAACCCGTGACCTGAAACAGGTTTACCGCGCAGCTGATCTTACCCAGCAATAGTGGACACGCGGCTAAGTGAGTAAACTCTCAGTCAGA
>OOCT01000561.1_pt1 | contig 27828 bp, 27 predicted proteins | sample 1671851 | NCBI WGS metagenome assembly OOCT01 (sample SAMN06348199, study PRJEB24527) | human gut metagenome | biome: human gut; feature: ankylosing spondylitis patient; material: feces | host: Homo sapiens | place: China | collected 2015-10
GACAAGGCCGCCTTCATGACTGCCAGCAAGCTGGGGAAGCTCTCCGGCGTCAGCGAGTCCACAGTGGTACGCTTCGCATCGGAGCTGGGGTACGACGGCTATCCCAGTATGCAGCGGGCACTGCAGGAGATGATCCGCAGCCGCCTCACTTCCACCCAGCGCATCCAGGCGGCGGACAATCTGTTCGGCGGACAGGATGTGCTGTCCGCCGTGATCCAGTCCGATATGGACAAGCTGCGGATGGTGGCGGAAGAGGCGGACAGGACCGAGTTCAACAAGGTGGTGGACCTGATCCTGGGCGCCGGGCACCTGTACATCCTGGGGGTGCGGACCTCCTCCTTTGTGGCGGGGTATCTGAACTTCTACCTGCACCTGCTGTCCGAGAACGTGACGCTGGTGCAGTCCAACGCCGCAGGGGAGATCTTCGAGCAGCTGCTGCGGATCGGCCCCGGGGATGTGATGATCGCCATCAGCTTCCCTCGGTACTCCAAGGTCACTATGAACACAGTGAAGTTTGCCCAGGACCGGGGGGCTACCATCGTGGCTATTACAGACAATGAGCTGTCCCCCGTCTACCAGATGGCGGAGGCTGCTCTGCTGGCTCCTAGTGAGATGATCTCCTTTGTGGACTCCATGGTGGCGCCTCTGTCCCTCATCAACGCGCTGCTGATCGCCGTGGGCTCCCGGATGCGGTCGGACGTGTCCCGCACCTTTGCGGAGCTGGAGGACATCTGGAACGCCTACGGCGTGTTCGGGAAGATGGACGATGAGTAAGGGGCTGGTAGTGATCGGCGGGGGAGCCGCCGGGATGATGGCCGCTGTCTCCGCGGCGGAGCGGGGCGCACAGGTGACGCTGCTGGAGCCCAATGAGCGGCTGGGAAAGAAGCTGAACATCACCGGCAAGGGCCGGTGCAACGTCACCAACAACGCCGATGTACAGACCTTGCTGGCCAACGTGCCCCGGAACGGCAAGTTTTTGTACAGCGCCTTTTCCCGGTTCGACGGCCGGGACACCATGGCGTTCTTTGCGTCCATCGGCGTGCCGCTGAAGACCGAGCGAGGGAATCGGGTGTTTCCCGTCAGTGACCGGGCCTTTGACGTCAGCGCCGCTTTGGAGCGGCGGCTGAAGGCGCTGAAGGTCTCTCTGGTCCGGGACCGGGCGACGGAGCTGGAGATCACCTCCGGCGCCGTCACAGGTGTCCGGGGAGAGCGGGGGACATACCCTGCCGGGGCGGTAGTCCTTGCCACCGGCGGCGTCAGTTACCCCGCCACCGGCTCCACAGGAGAGGGGCACCGAATGGCCCGGGAAGCGGGGCATACGGTGACGGACCTTCAGGGCTCTTTGGTGCCGCTGCGGGATTACGGCCTGGGCCGGGAGCTCCAGGGCCTGAGCCTGCGGAATGTGGGGCTGGCGGTGTTCGAGGACCGGAAGAAGATCTACACGGACTTCGGGGAGATGCTGTTCACCCACTTCGGTGTCAGCGGGCCCCTGGTGCTGTCGGCCTCCGCCCACATGCGGCACTTCGGCAAAAAGACCTATCGGCTGGAGATTGACTTGAAGCCTGCCCTGGATGAGCAGGCCTTGGACAAGCGGCTGCTGCGGGACTTTGAGAAGTACGCCAACCACGACTTCTGCAACGCGCTGGACGATCTGCTGCCCCAGAAGCTGATTCCGGTGGCAGTGGAGCGGTCGGGCATCCCGCCCCATCAGAAGGTCCATGACCTGACGCGAGAGCAGAGGCGGGAACTGGTCCAGGGCCTCAAGCATTTTTCTGTGGAGATTGCCGGACCCTGCCCGGTGACGGACGCCATCGTCACTTCCGGCGGCATAAAGATCAGTGAAATTGACCCAAAGACAATGGAATCAAAACTTGTAAAGGGATTATACTTTTCGGGAGAAATCATGGATGTGGACGCCTATACCGGCGGATTCAACCTGCAGATCGCCTGGGCCACAGGCCGGGCGGCGGGACAGGCTGCGGCGGAGGCGCTGAGACAAGGGGAAGAGAACGCATGAGTGAGAACATTCGCGTGGCCATCGACGGGCCCTCCGGCGCGGGGAAGAGCACCCTGGCCAGGAGCGTGGCCGCCAGACTGAACTTTTTATACGTGGACACAGGTGCCATCTACCGCACCATCGGCTATGCCGTGTGGCGGAAGGGGATCGATCCCCGGGACCGCTCTGCCGTGGTGGCGGTGCTGCCGGACCTGGAGATCTGCCTGACCTATGGGACGGACGGCCTGCAGCACATGGAGCTGAATGGAATGGATGTGACGGCGGAGATCCGCCTGCCGGAGGTGTCCCGCTACGCCTCTCTGGTATCCGCCTATCCGGAGGTTCGGGCGTACCTGCTGGAGATGCAGCGCCAGCTGGCCCGGGAGAACAGCGTGGTGATGGACGGCCGGGATATCGGCACGGTGGTGCTGCCGGATGCGGAGGTGAAGGTGTTTCTCACCGCTTCCGCAGAGGAGCGGGCCCGCCGCCGGATGCTGGAGCTGGAGGAGCGGGGGACGCCGGAGCCTTATGCGGCTATCCTCCGTGCCATTCAGGAACGGGACTGGAACGATACCCACCGTGACGCCGCACCCCTGCGTCAGGCGGAGGACGCGGTGCTGCTGGACACCACGGCTCTGGATTTTGTCCAGAGCGAGGACGCGCTGCTGCACATTATCCGGGAGAGGACGGGACTATGAGCGAAAAGAGGCCGTTGAATGGATTTTTCGTATGCATCTACTATCTGGTAAACTTGGTGGCGGGGATTCTTCACCCGGTCACCATCATCGGGCGGGAGAACCTGCCGGAGCACGGCGCCCTGCTGTGTCCCAACCACAACAGCAACTGGGACCCGGTGCTGGTGGCGCTGAAGGTTCCGGTGAACTACCGGCTCCACATCATGGCCAAGAAGGAGCTGTTCTGCAACAAGGTCTTTGACTGGGTACTGCGGAAGCTGGGCGCCTTCCCTGTTGACCGGGGCGAGGGGGACATCGAGGCGGTGAAAACCGCCCTGAAGGCTATCAAGAGCGGGGACAACCTGCTGATATTCCCGGAGGGAACCCGGGTGGAACACGAGGGGGCTCTGCCCGCCAAGGGTGGTGTGGCCGTCATCGGCATCCGTTCCGGGGCGCAGTTCGTGCCGGTGTACGTGGAGGGGAACAAACGCCTCTTTCGCCGGACCCGCATCATCTTCGGCCAGGCATACCGGCCGGAGGCCACCAGCCGTCGGCCTTCACCGGAGGAGGTCCAGGCCATCGCCGACGAGGTGCTCCGCCGCTCCTACGCCCTGGGGAAGGAGGCGCGATGAAGGTCCTTTTGGCCAAGAGCGCCGGATTCTGCTACGGCGTGAAGCGGGCGGTGGAGTTGGCGGCAAAGACCGGGGAGGAGACCGGCGGATGCTGGATGCTGGGAGACCTGATCCACAACTCCCACGTGGTGGAGGATCTGGCCCGCCGGGGTGTCCGGAAGACCGAGGACCCGGCTGGCCTGGCGGCGGGGGACACGGTGGTGATCCGATCCCATGGAGAATTGAAATCCGTGCTGGACGATCTGGAGGCCCGGGGCGTCCGGTGCGTCAATGCCACCTGTCCCAATGTGATCCGCATCCAGCGCCTAGTGGCCCAGGCGGAGGCGGAGGGCCGTCGTCCGGTGATCATCGGCGAACCCCTGCACCCGGAGGTGATGGGGGTGGCCAGCTGGTGCCGCCAGCCCCTGGTGTTCGACGGGCCGGAGGCCGTGGAGGCCTGGCTGGACGGGGATGAGAAAAGTCGGGAAATCCCTGTTACCGTAGTAGCGCAGACCACCTGCATCCGAAAACTTTTTGAAACTTCTTGGAAAATCATAAAAAAACAGTGTACAAACGTAAAAATCTTTGATACAATATGTAATGCTACGCATGAACGTCAGTCTGAGGCGGCAGAAATCGCCGGCAAAGCAGACGTGATGGTCGTGGTGGGAGACCGTAAAAGCGCCAACACCAAACATCTGACGGAAATTTGCCTGAGGAGATGCCCCCGCGTGGTCCAGATTGAACGCGCGGACGAGCTCTCGCCGGATTTTTTCAATGGTTGTACTGTTGCGGGCCTTACGGCTGGTGCCTCCACGCCTGCGGGCATCATTAAGGAGGTATATGCAACGATGAGCGAAGAAATCAAGGCGGCCGAGGGCAAAGAGGAGTCCTTCGAGGAATTACTGAATCAGTCTTTTAAAACTTTAAATAACGGTGACCGGGTCACCGGCATCGTTACCGCCATCACCCCCACCGAAGTGCAGGTGGACGTGGGCGCCAAGCAGGCGGCCTACATCAAGCTCAGCGAGCTGAGCGACGACCCCAATGTCAAGGCGGAGGACATCATCCACGTGGGCGACCAGATCGAGACCTATGTGGTCCGCGTCAACGACGTGGAGGGCTACGCAGAGCTGTCCAAGAAGCGTCTGGACGCTGCCAAGGTCTGGGAGAACATCGAGCAGGCCGTGGAGGAGAAGACCGTTCTGGAGGGCACTGTCACCGAGGAGAACAAGGGCGGCATCGTGGTGTCCGTCAAGGGTGTGCGGGTATTCGTCCCCGCCTCTCAGAGCGGTCAGCCCCGCGGCGCCGATCTGTCTGCCATGGTGAAGCAGAAGGTCCAGCTGCGGATCACCGAGGTCAACCGCGCCCGCCGGCGCGTGGTGGGCTCCATCCGCTCCGTCACTGAGGAGGCCCGGAAGGCCGCCCAGGCGGAGGTGTGGGCCAACATCGAAGTGGGCAAGCACTACACCGGCACCGTCAAGTCCATGACCAGCTACGGCGTGTTCGTGGACATCGGCGGCGTGGACGGCATGGTACATATCTCCGAGCTCAGCTGGAGCCGGATCAAGACCCCCGCCGAGGTCTGCAAGGTGGGCGATACCATGGACGTGTACGTCATCTCCTTCGATCCCGAGAAGAAGAAGATCTCCCTGGGCGTGAAGGATCACAGCATCGATCCCTGGCAGGTGTTCATGGACAAGTACCAGGTGGGCGACGTGGCCTCTGTCCGCATCGTCAAGCTGATGACCTTCGGCGCCTTTGCCGAGGTCGTGCCCGGCGTGGACGGCCTGATCCATATCTCCCAGATTGCTGACCGGCGCATCGACAAGCCTGAGGATGTCCTCTCCGAGGGCCAGATTGTGGACGCCAAGATCACGGCCATCGACGAGGAGAAGCAGAAGATCTCCCTGTCCATCCGCGCCCTGCTGACTCCCGCGGCTGATGAGGCTGAGGAGGAAGAAGCTCCTGTGGAGGAGTAATCCGCACGGATTTCCAGACCTAAAAAAGACAGGCTCCGGTGAGGGGCCTGCCTTTTTTTGAAAATTTTGTGATTTTTTTCACGGTATGGATTGCTTTTCAAGGGCTGGTATGTTATACTCTTGACAATCAATGTAAGACAACACCGATGACATCATACAACAAACGGGAATTACAGGAGGAAGATCAACATGAGCTACCAGGAAGTGTACAAACAGAAGCTGACAACGGCCGACGAGGCGGTCAAGGCCGTCAAGTCCGGCGACTGGGTGGATTACGGCTGGAGATAAGGCGCTGGCCCGGCGGATGGGCGAGCTGACCGACGTGAAGATCCGGGGCGGTATCCTGACCCACAAGCCCGCCATTTTCGATGTGCCCAATGCGGCGGAGCATTTCTGCTGGAACTCCTGGCACATGGGCGGCATCGAGCGCAAGGCCGTGAGCGAGGGCTTCTCCTATTACATCCCCCTGCGGTATTCTGAGCTGCCGGGGTATTACCGCAACTGCATCAAGAGCCTGGACGTGGCCATGTTCCAGGTGGCCCCCATGGACGAGCACGGCTGGTTCAATTTCGGTCCCGGCGGCTCCCACCTGAAGGCTGTGTGCGAGTGCGCCAAGACCGTCATCGTGGAGGTCAACAAGAACATGCCCGTGTGCTTGGGCGGGTTTGAGAACTGCATCCACATCGACGACGTGGACATGATCGTGGAGGGAGAGAACCCTGCTTTGGATGAACTGGGCGGCGGCGGAGCCGCCAGTGAGGTGGACATGGCGGTGGCCAAACTGGTGGTGCCGGAGATCTGTGACGGTGCCTGCCTGCAGTTGGGCATCGGCTCTATGCCCAACGCCATCGGCAAGATGATCGCCGAGAGCGACTTGAAGGATTTGGGCGTGCACACCGAGATGTACGTGGACGCCTTCGTGGACATGTCCATAGCCGGTCGCATCACGGGCCTGCGCAAGCCCTTTGACCGGGGCCGGCAGACCTATGCCTTCGCGGCGGGCACACAGAAGCTGTATGACTTCATCGACAACAACCCTGAGTGCATGGCTGCTCCCGTCAGCTATGTGAACGACATTGCCCGGGTGTCTCAGATCGACAATTTCATCTCCATCAACGGCGCCGTGGATATCGACCTGTACGGCCAGGTGTCCTCTGAGTCCTCTGGAATTCACCATATCTCCGGTGCCGGCGGCCAGCAGGACTTCGTCATGGGCGCGTACCTGTCCAAGGGCGGCAAGAGCTTCATCTGCTGTTCCTCCTCCTACATGGACAAAAAAAGCGGCCAGCTGAAGTCCCGTATCCGGCCCTCGCTGCTGGAGGGGTCCGTGGTCACCGCCACCCGTACCAACCTCCACTATGTAGTGACGGAGTACGGCAAGTTCAACGCCAAGGGCAAGTCCACTTGGGAGCGGGCCGAGGGCCTGATTGCCATCGCCCATCCTCAGTTCCGCGAGGAGCTGATCGCCGAGGCGGAGAAGATGCACATCTGGCGCCGTTCCAACAAGAGATAACAAAATCCTCCGGAGCCGGGCGGCATATCTGCCGTCCGGCTCTTTTGTACAGGGGGGACCTGTGTCTGGAGGAGCTGATGCCCTTGCGGCGGGTGGATGATTCTCTGCGGAAAGTGTAAGGCACTGGAAAAGATAGTAAAAAAATTTCAAAATAAGCTTGTAAAGCCGCTGAAAAGCCGGTATAATGAAATTTATGAAAACAGAAAAGTGGAAATAGAGAGAGCGGGTTCCAGTCACCGCCCGGCGGAAATGGGAAGGAGTTTACCATGTTCAGCGTTGGGGATCTGGTCGTTCATCCAATGCATGGGGCCGGCGTGATCGACGCCATCGTTCAGGAAAAGGTCGCGGGGAGTACACAGGACTACTATGTGTTCAAAATGCCGGTGGGTGGACTGCTGTTGAAGATCCCCACCGCCAACAGCCAGACGATTGGAGTCCGCTCGGTCATCCAGCGGCCGGAGGCGGAAGCCCTGATTGCCGCTATCCCGTCTTTGGCGGTGGAGGAGAGCAGCAACTGGAACAAGCGGTACCGGGAAAATCTGCTGCGGATGAAGAGCGGGGATCTGTACGAGGTGGCACGTGTGATTAAGGGGCTGATGTTCCGGGAACGGAAGCGGGGCCTCTCCAATGGGGAGCGGAAGATGCTTCATACGGCCCGCCAGATCCTGCTGTCGGAGCTGGTGCTGGCAGAGGACAGCGGCTATGAAGAGGTGGAGCGGCGTGTTGAGCAGGCCATGCTCCAGACACCGGAGATCCAGAGATAACGTGTTCGCGGACCATGTCCGCGAACATTCTGCTGTTTCAGGAGAAATTTCCAGGGAGGTCGGATCATGGCATTTTTCAAAAAATTCCGGGATGCCCAGCGCCCTTGCTGCGCCGCGCTGGTGGCGGCGGCAGGCAGTTCTTCCCGCATGGGCGGGGTGAACAAGCTGCTGCAGCCCCTGGACGGCATTCCTGTACTGGCCCGGACACTGACGGCCCTGCAGATGGCCCGGCGGATCGACGAGATCGTGGTAGCCGCCCGGGAGGAGGACTTTCTGGAGATCTCCCAGCTGTGCAGGACCTACGGCATCACCAAATGCACCAAGGTGATCCGGGGCGGGGAGAGCCGGGCCCACTCGGTACTTCTGGCAGCACTGGAGGCCGGGGAGGGCATGGAGCTGCTGGCGGTGCAGGACGGCGCCCGCCCCCTGGTGACGCCGGAGCTCATCGACAATGTGGCGGAGCAGGCCGCCCGCTGCGGGGCGGCGGCCCCGGCGGTGGCGGTGAAGGACACCATCAAAGCCGTCCGGGACGACGGCACGGTGGCGGAGACGCTGGACCGGGCGGCCCTGCGGGCTGTGCAGACACCCCAGATCTTCGAGAGCGCGCTGCTGAAAGCCGCGCTTCAGGCGGCTGTTGAGGGGGGCATCCCCATAACGGATGACTGCTCCGCCGTGGAGCGGCTGGGCAAGCGGGTCTATCTGGTGGAGGGGGACGAGGAAAACCTGAAGATCACCACTCCGGTAGACCTGATTTTGGCGGAGGCTATTCTGCAGGCCAGGGAGGATCGGATATGACGAATCTGCGGATCGGACATGGATATGACGTCCACCGGCTGACGGAGAGGCGGCGGCTGGTGCTGGGGGGCGTGGAGATCCCCTGGGACTGTGGGCTGCTGGGCCACTCCGACGCGGACGTGCTGACCCACGCGGTAATGGACGCCCTCTGCGGCGCCGCCAAGCTGGGGGACATCGGCAAGCTGTTCCCGGACAGCGATCCCCGCTACGCCGGTATTTCCAGCCTGGAGCTGCTGCGGCAGGTGGCAGCGCTGCTGCAGGAGAGAGGATGGGCCGTGGTGAACATCGACGCCACCCTCATCGCCCAGGCCCCCAAGGTGGGCCCCTACCGCCCGGAGATGGAGGCGAACCTCTCCGCAGCTCTTGGGACGGATGCGGACCGGGTGAATGTGAAGGCCACCACAGAGGAGCATCTGGGCTTTACCGGGGACGGCTCCGGTATGGCGGCCCATGCGGTGGCGCTGCTGGAACGGCTCCCCTGAAAAAAGGACGTGCCTCGGGCGCGTCCTTTTCGCACGTCCGCGCCTCCCGACCATAGAATGGGTAGAGAGGAGGAGTGTCTGTGGAGCACTATTTGATTATCGCCCGCTCGGTGACCTATGCCCAGCGGATGCAGCGGGCGCTGGCCCGGTCGGGGATCCGAAGCCGGATCTTCCGGGCCCCCCGGGACCTGACGGACCGGGGCTGCGCCTACGCCGTGCAGATCGCGGACTCCGACCTGACGGCTGCCCTGACGGCCCTTCACAGGGAATCTTTGGACCCTGTTCAGATATTCTTGACCCAGCGGGGGACGTTCCGGGAGGTGAGACCGTGATCTATTTTGACAGCGCGGCCACCACCTTCCAGAAGCCCCGGACTGTGGCGGACGCCATGCGGAACGCCATGGCCACCATGAGCTCTCCCGGCCGCGGCGGATACCCCGCCGCCATGCGTGCGGCGGAGGCTGCCTTCGACTGCCGGACAGAGCTGGCGGAGCTGTACCATCTGGAGAACCCGGAGCAGGTGGCCTTCACCATGAACGCCACCCACGGCCTGAACATTGCCATCAAGAGCCTGGTGCCTCCCGGCGGGAAAGCCGTGATCTCCGGATATGAGCACAACGCTGTCACCCGGCCCCTGGCGGCCCTGGGAGCCCAGGTGTCCGTGGCGGCGGCGCCCCTGTTTCAGCCTGCAGCGGTGACGGCGGCCTTTGACCGCCTGATCGTGCCCGGCACGGACGCGGTGATCTGCAACCACGTGTCCAACGTATTCGGCTTCGTCCAGCCGGTGGAGGCTATCGCCGCTATCTGCCGGGAGCGGGAGGTACCCTTCATCATCGACGCGTCCCAGTCCGCCGGGATGCTGACCCTGGACATGACGGCCCTGGGGGCGGCCTTCATCGCCATGCCGGGCCACAAGGGCCTGTACGGCCCCCAGGGGACCGGCGTACTGCTGTGCGGGAAGGACGTCCCCGTCCGCACACTGCTGGAGGGCGGCACCGGCAGCATCTCTATCCAGCAGGAGATGCCGGACTTCCTGCCGGATCGGCTGGAGGCGGGCACCCACAATATGCCCGGCATCGCAGGGCTGCTGGCGGGGGTCCGATTCGTCCGCCAGCTGGGGCCGGAGGCCATCTGCGCCGGAGAGCGGCAACTGACCTTCCAGGCGGCGGAGGGCCTGAGGCGGCTCCCTGGACTGCAGGTGTTTGCCCTGCCAGACCTGGCGGCCCAGGCGGGGGTGCTTTCCATTGTCCCGGAGCACATGGACGCAGAGGCATTGGGCGCGGCCCTGGCAGACCGGGGCATCGCCGTGCGGGCGGGCCTTCACTGCGCGCCCCTGGCCCACCGCACCGCCGGGACGCTGGACACCGGCACCGTCCGGCTGAGTTTTTCCCACTGGAACACGCGGGAGGAAGTATCCCGTTTCCTAGTGGCTATGGGGGAGATCCTGAGGTGACTTTCTGAACAGACCGTGAATTTTAGCTTGGTTTGCCTTGCATTCTACAGGCAGATTTTATATAATCTAGATATTCATGGCCTGAAAGGGATGATGACGTCCAATGGAATTTGTCACGCTCTCCACACTGCCCGGGATCATCGGCCGGTATCTGATGATGCTGAAGGTCACGGACATTTTGGATATAGCGATTATGGTGTTTGTGTTTTACAAGGCTCTGACGCTGATTCAGAGCACCCGGGCCGCCAGCCTGCTCAAGGGCGTGCTGGTGTTTCTGGCGGCGCTGATGCTGTCCATGGTCCTGAATATGAACAGCATCAACTTTATCATGAACCAACTGGTGAGGTGGGGCGTGGTGGCGCTGATCGTCCTCTTCCAGCCCGAGATCCGACGCATCCTGGAGGAGGTGGGCAGCCGCCGCTTCATCGCCTTCTTCTCCCGGGCGGAGGCCGGCACCGCCGTGGAACAGGCCATCGACCAGACGGTGCTGGCCTGCACCGAGATGTCCCAGTCCCGCACCGGCGCCCTGATCGTGTTCGAGCGGGAAAACCTGCTGGACGACATGGTCCGCAGCGGCACGGTGCTGGACGCGGCGGTCTCCAGCGAATTACTGAAAAACATCTTCTTTGTAAAGGCCCCCATGCATGACGGCGCCGTCATCGTCCGGAACGGGCGGGTGCTTGGCGCCGGATGCATGCTGCCTCTCAGCAAGAACGTGAACCTCTCCCGGGAGCTGGGGATGCGCCACCGGGCCGGTATCGGCATGAGCGAGAACGCCGACGCCGTGGTGGTCATCGTCTCCGAGGAAACCGGGTCCATCTCCGTGGCCATCGGGGGAATGCTCAAGCGGCACCTCAAGCCGGAGACGCTGGCCAATATCCTGCGGAACGAGTTGCTTCCGCAGGAGGCCGGGGAGGACAAGCCCAAGTTCAGCCTGATGAATCTGCTGCGGGCCGGAAGCACGGGAGGCGACAACCATGAAAAGTAATCCCAAGCAGAAGGCGGTGTATCTCGCCCTGTGCATCCTGGCGGCCATCGTGGTGTGGATCTTCGTGGACAACTTCGGAAACAACGGCGGTGCGGTGATGCATACCAAGTGGTTCCGGGATGTGCCCATCACCTACACTGGGGAGACGGTCCTTACAGAGCGGGGCTTCATGCTGCTGGACGAGGATACCGTCAGCACCGTGGATTTGGAGATGGAAGGGACCGCGTTTGACCTGGCTCTGCTGGACAAAGACTATATCCGGGTGACAGTGGATCTCTCCAATGTGAGCCGGACAGGGGTGCAGACGGTGACCTCGGTGATTTACGGCTATACGGAAGAGTATTTCCGGCAGAATATTACGGTGAGCGACCGGACGCCCTCCGTCATCACCATCAACGTGGCGGAGCTGTACCACAAGACGGTGGATGTCCGGTGCGAGATCTCCGGCAATGTGGCAGAGGGTTACTCCGCCGGAGAGCTGCAGGTCAGCCCCACGGAGATCGAGGTCCGGGGCGATCAGGAGGATGTGGATGCCGTCAGCTATGCCAAGGTGACCCTGGATCTGGGAGAGGACGCCACCTCCACGGTCACGGGAGAGCTGCCCATCCAGTTCTATGACGCAAACGACCAGCTGCTGGAGAACACGAGCCTCCAGACCACAGAGGAGACCATTCAGGTGACGCTGCCGGTATATGTCACCCGGGAGCTGCAGCTGACCATGAACTTCGTGGAGTCCGCCGGCGCCCGCATGTACAACGTGGACTGGGGGATCGAGCCGTCCACCATCTTGGTGTCCGGCCCGGCAGATGTGCTGAACAGCATGGACAGCATCGTTCTGGACGATTTCAATCTGGCGGAGCTGGGCAGCACCACCAATTACAGCTATGCCATTCCCATCCCGGAGGGATGCGAGAATCTCAGCGGCGTCACACGCGCCACGCTGCGCATCTCCTTCAAGGATATGCAGCGCACCACGGTGACGGCCACCAACTTCATTCTGGAGAACGCGCCGGAGGACCGGACCGTAGACCTGCTGACAGAGCAGCTGGCCGTGTCCATCTTCGGCACCAGCGGGGATGTGGGGGCCATTACCTCGGACAACATTCTGGTGACGGTGGACCTGGCGGACTTCGGCTCCGCCGTGGGCACCTACACTGTCCCCGCGGAGGTGACGGTGGTGGGGCACGACGTGGGCGTCTCCGGCGGGACGTATCAGGTGCGTGTCACCATTTCTGAACAGACATCCGATCAGCCGGCGGAGCCTGATACGCCCGCCGGGGAGACCCCAGATACAGGAGACGAGACAACATGACGCAGATCGCAACAGTTGAACGAATTTTAGATGCGGACCACGCGGAGATTTCCGTACCCCGGAAATCCGCCTGCGGACACGACTGCGAGGAGTGCGCCGGCTGCGGCGTCACCGGCGCGGCGGTCCACGCCCGGGCCAGCAACCCCATCGGCGCCCGGCCCGGACAGAAGGTGGTTGTGGAGAGCAGCACCAAGAATATGCTGCGGATCGTGGTACTGGTGTACCTGATCCCGGTGGTGCTGTTCCTGGCGGGGTATGTCATCATGTCCCTGCTGACGGACAGCGTGGCGGCGCAGTACGCGGTGGCTGCGGCCGGATTCGCGGCGGGCATCGTCTTTGCCATCTTCTATGACCGCAGGCTGCGGGCCAGGGGCGGCCTGACCTTCAACATCGTCCGGGTGTTCTGAGGCGGTGTTCGGCTATGTACGCCCCCCGCTGGAGATCCTGCCTCAGGAGGAGGCAGAGCGGTTCCGGCGGGCATACTGCGGGCTGTGCCACACCTTGGGGGAGCGGTACGGCCCGGCGGCCCGGATGATCCTGAACTACGACTTCACCTATCTGGCCATCCTGCTGTCGGATCCGGAAGAAGCTGCGCCCTGCCGGAGGCGGTGCGTGTCCAGCCCCGTCCGGCTCCGGGCGTACCAGCCCGCAACCGCGGCCCTGGAGCTGGCGGCGGATGAGAGCGTGATTCTGGCCTACTGGCAGCTGCGGGACGGCGTGGAGGACCACGGCCTCTGGAAGGGGTTGGGCTACCGGGTCTCCGCCGCCGCACTGCGGGGCGGCTATCGAAAGGCTGCCGCGGCCCGGCCGGAGTTTGACGGCCGGGTGCGGGAACAGCTGGCGGCTCTGAGCCGCTTGGAGGGGGAGTGTTGTCCCTCCATGGATCAGGCGGCAGATACCTTTGCCCAGCTGCTGGCGGCAGCGGCTGCCGGGGTGGAGGACCCGGTGCGGCGGCGGGTGCTGGAGCAGATGCTCTACCACCTGGGCCGGTGGGTGTATCTGATCGACGCGGCGGATGACCTGCAAAAAGACGCCGTCTCCGGGAATTATAATCCCGTGGCCCTGCGCTATGGCCTGCGGGACGGCAAATGGGACGAGGAGAGCCGCCGGGCCTTTGCCAGAACGCTGGATCACTCTATCCACATGATCGCCACGGCCTTTGAGCTGTGGGACTTCGGCGTCTGGCGCCCCCTGCTGGAGAGTACGGTGTACACCGGGCTTTTTGCCGTGGGCCGGGCCGTGCTGGAGGGCACCTTCCACAAAATGCCCCCCAGGGAACAGAGAAAGAAACACAAGAAGGCTGAGGAGACCACATGAACGATCCCTATCAGATACTGGGTGTGTCGGAGAACGCCTCCGACGAGGAGATCAAAAAAGCATATCGGGACCTGGCCCGGAAGTACCACCCGGATAACTACCACGACAATCCGCTGGCGGATCTGGCGCAGGAGAAGATGAAAGAGATCAACGCCGCCTACGAGCAGATCACCAAGGAGCGGGCCTCCGGCAAGCGGGGGAGCGGCTCCGGCGGGGCCTCTTACGGCGCTTCCGGCTACGGCGGGTACGGCGGCTATCAGGGCTACGGCGGATATGGGGGCTCCCAGAGTTACAGCGGTCAGAGCTCCGTGCTCCAGCAGGCCCGCATCGCCATCAACACCGGCAACATCAGCCGGGCGGAGGCGCTGCTGGCCAATTACAGCGACCACAATGCGGAGTGGAACTTCCTGAAGGGGGCGGTCTGCTACCGCCGGGGCTGGCTGGACGAGGCGCTGCGGTACTACCGGACCGCCTGCCAGATGGACCCCACCAACGCCGAGTACCGGCAGGCGCTGGAGTATATGGAGGGCACGGACGACACGGCATACCGCCCCGGCGGCGGGAGTTTCGGCACCTTGTGCGGCGGAAATCCCTGTATGAGCCTGTGCTGTCTCTGGGCGCTCTGCAATGGCGGCGGCTATTGGTTCTGCTGCTGAGAGACCACAAGAGAGGAAGTAGGGATCACATGATTAAGAGCATGACCGGCTACGGCCGGGCAAGACAGGAGCTGCACAAGCGGGACATCACGGTGGAGGTCCGCTCCGTCAACAACCGGTATCTGGACTGCACCGTGAAGATGCCCCGGATGTATGCCTTTGCGGAGGACGCGGTGAAAAAGCACGTCCAGCAGGCGGTGTCCCGGGGAAAGGTGGACGTGTTCATCACCGTGGACGCCACTGCCGCGGATGTGGTCAAGGTTGCGGTGAACCGGGAGCTGGCGGCCCAGTATGCCGCCGCCCTGGGGGAGCTGTCGGACGTCTGCGGCACAGCGGACTATCGGCCCGCGCCGGAGACGCTGGCCCGGTTCCCGGACGTCCTCACCGTCACGAAGGCGGATGAGGACCTGGAGACTGTCAGCGCCGACCTCTGCGCGGTCTTGGACGAGGCACTGGCCGCGTACAATGACATGCGGGCCGTAGAGGGGCAGAAGCTGGCGGAGGACATCTCCAACCGGCTGGACGCCATTGAGCGCTACACCGGACAGGTGGAGATGCGGTCGCCGGAGACGGTGGCGGAGTACCGCGCCAAGCTCACCGCCCGGATGGAGGAGGTGCTGCAGAGCACCACCGTCGACGAGCAGCGGATCCTGATGGAGGCCGCCATCTACGCGGACAAGGTGGCTGTGGACGAGGAGACCGTCCGCCTGCGGAGCCACGTGGCCCAGCTGCGGACCATGCTGGCAAGCGACGAGCCCATGGGCCGGAAGATGGACTTCCTGATCCAGGAGGTCAACCGGGAGTCCAACACCATCGGCTCCAAGTGCAACGATGTGGCCATTGCCAATGTAGTGGTGGGGCTGAAGGCGGAAGTGGAGAAGATGCGGGAGCAGGTCCAGAATGTGGAGTGATGGAAGATGAAGCTCATCAACATCGGATTCGGCAATCTGGTCTCCGCTGACCGGCTGGTGGCTGTGGTGGGGCCGGACTCGGCCCCCATCAAGCGCATGGTGCAGGAGTCCCGGGAGCGGGGAATGCTGATCGACGCCACCTATGGCCGCAAGACCGCGTCCATTTTTATCATGGACAGCGACCACGTGGTACTGTCGGCCCTGCCGCCGGAGCGGTTCGCACCGAAGGAAGAGAGAGAGAACGAAGAATAGGAGCGTGTGTATATGAGAAAGGGGAGGACCTTTGTGGTCTCCGGCCCCTCCGGCGTGGGGAAGAGCACGGTGCTCAAGGCCCTGCTGGAGTCCCGGAAGAATCTGTATTTTTCTGTGTCGGCCACCACGCGGGACCCGCGTCCCGGAGAGCTGGACGGCATCCACTACCACTTCATGGACGTGGAGTCCTTCCGGAAGTGGATCGCCATGGACCAGTTCCTGGAGTACGCGGAGTACGTGGGGAACTTCTACGGCACACCCAAGAAGTTTGTGGACGATGCCATGGAGGCCGGGAAGGACGTGATCCTGGATATTGAGATCCAGGGCGCCATCCAGGTGTGCAGCAAGCGGCCGGACACGGTGCGCATCTTCATCGCCCCTCCCAGCTGGGCGGAGCTGGAGCGCCGCCTGACAGAGCGGGGCACCGACAGCCCCGAGAAGATCCAGAAGCGGCTGCTGCGGGCCAAAGTGGAGTTTCAGACGGCCCACACCTATGATTACTTTGTCATCAACGACACCGTGGAGAATGCGGTGGGGGAGCTGAACGCCATTATCACGGCGGAGCACTGCAAGCCCCAGGAGCGCATGGAGATCATCAGCGGACGCTGAGACGCCCGCTTTGTCCATAAATAAATTTACGCCTGCAAGGCAGATAGGAAGTTGATCCATTATGATGCTGTATCCCGCAATGAACAAGCTGACCGGCTATATCCCCAACCGCTATATGCTGGTGGACGTGGTGGCCCGCCGGGCCCGGCAGATCGCCGACGAGGCGGAGGAGACTGGCGAGCATCTGACGGAGAAGCCCGTCACCCTGGCCATCCAGGAAGTGGCGGACGGCAAGCTGGACGCCAGAAACATGGACCTGACCATTGAGGAACCGGAGGATCTACAGCCGGCGGAGGAAGAGGCACAGTAACAACAGGAGGGGCGAGGCATGGAAACCGCTGAGATCGTGAAAATCGCGGTGAGCGCCGCGCCCTATTCCATTGACAAGCCCTATGACTACTTGGTTCCCCCGGAGCTGCTGGAAACGGCGGTACCCGGCGTCCGGGTCACCGTGCCCTTCGGCCGGGGCAACCGCACCAGTGAGGGCATTATTCTGGCCCGGACGCCAGGTGAAAAGATGCAGGGGCTCAAGCCCCTGCTGTCGGTCCTGGACCGGGAGCCGGTACTGGACGGCGATGGCATCGCCCTGGCATTGTGGCTGCGGCAGCGGTACTTCTGCACGCTGTTTGAAGCGGTGAAGGCCATCCTGCCCGCCGGACTCTGGTACCAGATCCGGGAGGTCTGGCATGTGGCAGAGGGCATGGACCGCTGCGCGGCCGACGGCGCGGCCACCGGCATCCGACGGGCCGCCCCGGTGCTGGACGCCTTGTTTGCCGCCGGAGGCTCCGCAGAGCTGTCAGTGCTGGAGGAGGCCTGCGGCAGGGAGGCTGGCACTGTGCTGCGGGCACTGCAGAAGGCCGGGGTCACGGTCTGCGAGACTGCGGCCCGCCGGAGGATCGGCGACAAGTCCCGTCGGATGGTGGAACTGGCCGTCAGCGCCGAGGAGGCCGCATCTCTGACGGAAAAGCGATCCTCCCCCCAGCGGCGGGAGGCGGTGCGTCTCCTGGCGGCAGAGGGGCGGATGAGCGCGGCGGAGGTATGCTACTTCACAGGCGTCTCCATGGCCGCCCTCCGGGGGATGGAGAAGGCGGGGATCGTGGCTTTTTCAGCGGAAGAGGAGCTGCGGCTGCCGGACCTGACGGCGGTGGAACCCAGCGGTCCTATCGTCCTCAATGAGGAACAGGAGGCGGCCTTTCAGTCTATCCGGACCCTGACGAAGACCGGGAAGCCGGAGGCGGTGCTGCTCCAGGGCGTCACTGGCAGCGGCAAGACCCAGGTCTATCTCCGTCTGGTTCAGGAAATACTGAGCCGGGGGAGGCGGGCCATGGTCCTGGTGCCGGAGATCGTGCTGACGCCCCAGATGATGCGGCGGTTCTCCGCCTGCTTTGGGGACCAGGTGGCCATGCTCCACAGCTCCCTGCGGATGACGGAGCGCTACGACCAGTGGAAGCGTATCCGCCGGGGCGAGGTCCAGGTGGTGCTGGGCACCCGGTCCGCCATCTTCGCCCCGCTGAAAAACGTGGGCCTGATCGTCCTGGACGAGGAGCAGGAGAGCAGCTATCAGTCGGAAAACCCGCCCCGGTATCACACCCGGGACGTGGCCAAATACCTCTGCGCCCGGGACAAGTCCACCTTGGTCCTGGGGTCTGCCACTCCGGCGGTGGAGACCGCCTGGAACGCGGAGCATGGGATCTATCACAAGGCGCTGCTGCGCCAGCGATATAACCGGCAGGCATTGCCGGAGGTGCTGGTGGCGGACCTGAAACAGGAAATCCGGGCGGGCAACGCCGGGATGGTGGGGCAGGTCCTCCGCACTGAGCTAGAGGAAAACTTGCGGCGGGGAGAGCAGAGCATCCTGCTGCTGAACCGCCGGGGCAGCAGCAGGTATCTGCTGTGCGGGGAGTGCGGCCATGTGCCGGAGTGTCCCCGCTGCAGCGTGGCGCTGACGTATCACTCCGCCAATGGGCGGCTGATGTGCCACTACTGCGGCCACTCGGAGCGATCCAGCGACACCTGCCCCGTCTGCGGCGGCATCATGAAGCACGTGGGCACCGGCACTCAGAAGGTGGAGGAGGAGCTCCACGATCTGTTCCCAGGTACGGAGGTGCTGCGGATGGACGCAGACACCGCCGAGGGCCGTCATGAGCAGCTGCTGGACAAGTTTGAGCGGGAGCAGATTCCCATCCTCCTGGGCACCCAGATGGTGGCCAAGGGGCTGGACTTTCCCCAGGTGACACTGGTGGGGGTTCTGGCTGCGGATCTGTCCCTGTATGTAGACAACTACCGGGCCGCCGAGCGGACCTTCAGCCTGCTGACCCAGGTGGTGGGCCGGGCGGGCCGGGGCGGCAGTGCCGGCCGGGCGGTGATCCAGACCTACACCCCGGAAAACGATGTGATCCAGTGCGCGGCTCGGCAGGATTACCAGGGGTTTTATGAGCGGGAGATCCGGATGCGGCGATTGCGGCGGTTTCCGCCATTTGCAGACCTCTTCACCTTCACCGTCTCCGGTACCGAGGAGGGCGCCGTCCTCCGGGCCGCCGCCGCAGTGCGGGAAGAGCTGCGCCGCCTCTGCGCCCTGCCGGAGCTGGCGGCCGGAGAACCGGAGGTGCTGGGTCCCGCCCCTGCGCCGGTGATGAAGCTGAATAACCGCTACCGCTACCGCTGCCTGCTGGTGGGAAAGAACGACAGGCCCACCCGAGAGGCGGTGAGCTGGCTGCTGAAGGCATTTGCAAACGACCGCGCCAACCGCGGGATGAATCTATTTGTGGACTGCAACTCCATGGAGTGAGCAGCGTTTTGAAGGAGGTCAAGGACTTATGGCTTTACGGAAGATCGTGGTGCAGGGAGAGGAGTGCCTGACAAAGGTGTGCCGCCCTGTGACGGAGTTCAACCCTCACCTGCACCAGTTGCTGGACGATATGCTGGAAACACTGGAGGATGCCAATGGCGCTGGGCTGGCTGCTCCCCAGGTGGGAGTGCTGCGCCGGGTGTGCGTGGTGCTGGACGAGGACTCTGAGGAGTATATCGAACTGGTGAACCCGGAGATCGTGGCTCAGAGCGGCGAGCAGACCGGGCTGGAGGGCTGCCTCAGCGTGCCCGGCAAATGGGGCATCGTCACCCGGCCGGACGTGGTCCGGGTCCGGGCCCAGGACCGGTATGGTGACTGGTTCGAGGTGGAGGGCGAGGGCCTGACGGCCCGAGCCTTCTGCCACGAGATCGAGCATCTGGACGGCCATCTGTTTGTGGAGCACATCGACCACTTCCTCTCTGATGAGGAGCTTCGGGACTATCTGGAGCAGGAGGAGCGGGAGGCCCGTGAGGCCGCAGAAGCTCAGGAAGGGGAGTGAGCCCATGCGGATCCTGTTCATGGGCACGCCGGACTTCGCCGTGGCGTCCTTGCGGCGGCTGGTGGCCGACGGCCATGAGGTCTGCGGCGTGTTCACGCAGCCGGACAAGCCCAAAAACCGGGGACATAAGCTGGTGCCAACGCCTGTAAAGGAATTTGCTTTGACAGAAAATATTCCCGTCTATCAGCCTTTGAAGATGCGGGACGGCACGGCGCTGGAGCTGGTGCAGTCCCTGGCACCGGAGCTGACGGTGGTGGCGGCCTACGGCCGCATCCTGCCGGAGGACATTCTGGAGGCGCCCAGATACGGCTCTATCAACGTCCACTCGTCTCTGCTGCCCAAGTATCGGGGGGCGGCCCCCATCAACTGGGCCATCCTGAACGGGGAGGAGACTACCGGCGTCTCCATCATGTATATGGCGAAGGAGCTGGACGCAGGGGACGTGATCCTGCAGAAGGAGACTCCCATCGGCCCGGACGAGGACGCCCAGGCCCTGACGGTGCGCCTGGCGGACCTGGGGGCAGAGGCCCTCAGCGAGGCGGTGGCGGCCATCGGAAACGGCACAGCCGCCCGGACACCCCAGGATGAGAGCCGTCAGACCTACGCCTCCATGCTGACAAAAGAGATGTCCCCCATCGACTGGACCCGCTCCGCCCGGGAGATCGACTGTCAGGTCCGGGGACTGATTCCCTGGCCCTGCGCGGCCTGCGAGCTGGCAGGGCAGCGGTTCAAGGTCTACCGCACCGCCCCCGGCGAACAGACCGGCGCGGCGCCCGGTACAGTGCTCTCCGCCGGGAAGCAGGGCATCCAGGTGGCCTGCGGCAGGGGAGAGAGCCTGTATCTCACGGAGATCCAGGCGGAGGGCGGCAAGCGCATGGCTGCGGCGTCCTATCTGCTGGGCCACCCGTTGGAGGTCTGAGCTCCGCCAGTTTCACAATTCGGGAGGTTTTTATGCCCTATTACGGTCATATCTATTACGGTTATGGCGACTTTCTTGCAAATAATCTGTACGTCCTGCTGCTGATCCCAGTGCTGCTGCTGTCCCTGTGGGCCCAGTTCCAGGTGTCCGGCAGCTTCCGGCGGTACAATGCCGTGAACAACCGGCGCCGCATCACCGGTGCCCAGGCGGCGGAAGCGGTGCTGCGGGCTCACGGGGTATTCGGTGTGCCTGTCCGGCCCTGCCGGGGAAATCTGACAGACCACTACGACCCTCGGGACAATACCATCTACCTGTCTGAGACAGTCTACGACGCCCCCACCATCGCGGCGGTGGGCGTGGCGGCCCACGAGGCGGGCCACGCTGTCCAGTACGCGGAAAACTACGGCCCTGTGCGGCTGCGCACGGCCATCATCCCCGCCACGCGGATCGGTTCCAGTCTGTCCTTCATCCTGTTGCTGGTGGGGCTGGTGCTGTACAACCAGTCTCTGTTCTTCATCGGCATCGTGCTGTTTTCCTTCACCACGCTGTTCCAGCTGGTGACGCTGCCGGTGGAGTTCAACGCCTCCGCCCGGGCCATCGCCACCATCGACGGGGCGGGCCTGCTGGATGAGGATGAGCTGCCCGGCGCCAAAAAGGTGCTGCGGGCCGCGGCGTTGACCTATGTGGCGGCGCTGCTGATGAGCCTGCTGCAGCTGATGCGGTTTGTGCTGATCTTTATCGGCCGCGGCGGCCGCGATCAGGGAGGCAGCCAATGAGGGCCCCTAATGCCCGGGACACCGCCCTGCGCGTCCTGGTGAGCTGCCGCACGGCCGGGGCCTGGGCGGATGCGGCCCTGAGGGCCCAGCTCCGCCGGGACGGCCTGTCCGGACCAGAGGCGGCGCTGTGCAGCCGTATCGTCTACGGCGTGATGCAGAACCGGCTGCTGCTGGACTTCTACCTGGGTGCCTACTGCTCCCAAAAGGTCGACCACTTGCAGCCGCCGCTGCTGGAAATTCTGCGGATTGGGGCTTATCAAATTCTGTTTCTGGATAAAATTCCCCACAGCGCCGCTGTCAATCAGGCGGTGGAGCAGGCCAAGGACAACGGCCGGGCCAAGGCAGCCGGGCTGGTGAACGCGGTGCTGCGGCAACTCTCCCGGAACAAGGTGCACCTGCCGAGGATCCCAGACCAGGATGCACTGCACAGCCTCTCCATCCGGTACAGCCATCCCAAGTGGCTGGTGAAACGCCTCCAGGCCATTCTGGGGCCGGAGACGGAAGCCTGCCTTGCGGCCGACAACGCTCCGGCGCCGCTGACGATTCAGGTGAATCCGCTGAAAGCTGCTGCGGAGGAGCTGACGGCGGAGCTGGTGGCATCCGGCGTGATTGTCCGGCCCCATCCTTGGGTGTCCGGATGCCTAGAGCTGGACCACGCCGGGGACCTGACGGCGCTGGAGCCCTTCCGAACGGGAAAATTCCTGGTCCAGGACCCGGCGGCTCGGTTGGTATCCCAAATCGCCGGGGTGGGGCCGGGAATGCGGGTGCTGGACGTGTGCGCCGCACCGGGAGGCAAGTCTTTCTCCGCCGCCTTCGCGATGGAGGACCAGGGGGAGATTTTGGCCTGCGACCTTCACGAGAACAAGCTGAAGCGCATCCGGGAGGGAGCGGACCGGCTGGGACTCGCCTGCATCCGGGCAGAAGCCGCCGACGGCCGGACATTCCGGCCGGAGTGGGAGGCGCGGTTCGATGTGGTGCTGGTAGACGCCCCCTGCTCGGGTTTCGGCATCATCCGGAAGAAGCCGGATGTCCGGTACAAAAAGCCTGACGACCTGTTCGCCCTGCCGGTGATCCAGCGGGCGATCTTGGACAACGCCGCCCGGTACGTGAGGCCCGGCGGCACGCTGGTGTACTCCACCTGCACGATCCTGCCGGAGGAGAACGAGGGTGTATCCGACAGCTTCCTGGCAGAGCACCCGGACTTTTGCCGCACGCCCTTCTCCCTGTCCGGACCGGTGGGGGAGACCGAGGGCCAGGTGACTCTGTGGCCCCACCGCCACGGCACCGACGGCTTTTACATCTGCCGCATGACGCGGAATTGAGGAACGATCCATGACCGATTTGAAATCACTGACCCTGCCGGAGATGACGGCCTTCCTCCAGTCCCTGGGGGAGCCGGCCTTCCGGGGCAGGCAGGTGTTCACCTGGCTCCACCGGGGGGTGACGGACTTCGATGGGATGACCAATCTCTCCAAGTCCCTGCGGGAAAAGCTGAAGGAGACCTGTTTCATCACCGCCCCCCAGGTGGCCCGCAAGCAGGTGTCCCGGTTGGACGGGACCATCAAATACCTCTGGGAGCTGTCCGATGGCAACTGCATCGAGACGGTGCTCATGCAGTACCATCACGGCAACACCGTGTGCATCTCCTCCCAGGTGGGGTGCCGAATGGGGTGCGCCTTCTGTGCCTCCACCATCGCCGGCAAGGTCCGGGACCTGACCCCGGCGGAGATGCTGGACCAGGTGCTGTTCACCCAAAAAGACTCCGGCCTGCCCGTCTCCAACATCGTGCTGATGGGTATCGGCGAGCCGCTGGACAACCTGGACACGGTGCTGAAATTCCTGGAGCTGGTGAACCACCCCGACGGGATGAACATTGGGATGCGGCATATCTCCCTCTCCACCTGCGGCATCGTGCCGGGCATCCGGCGGCTGGCGGAGCTTGAACTTCAGCTGACTCTCTCTGTGTCCCTCCATGCGCCGGACAGCGAGACCCGATCCAAGATCATGCCCATCAACCGGGCCTATGACGTGGAGGAGCTGTTCCGGGCCTGCCACGACTACTTCGACAAGACCGGCCGCCGCATCTCCTTTGAGTACGCCATGATCGACGGGGTCAACGACCACGACTGGCAGGCGGACCTGATCGCCAGGAAGCTCCGGGGGATGCCGGGCCACGTGAATCTGATTCCCCTGAACGACGTGGTGGAGAGCCCCTACAAGCCCTCCCGCCGGATCGGGGCCTTTCAAAAACGGCTGGAATCCCACGGCATCACCGCCACCGTGCGGCGGAGCCTGGGTGGAGATATCGACGCCTCCTGCGGACAGCTCCGCCGGAAGGCCATGGAAGAAGCGCAGAAAGGGGAGTGTTCCCAATGAACCAAATGAACGTCTGGGGCATGACCGACATCGGCCTTGTCCGGAAGGAGAACCAGGACGCCTACGTCACGGCGCAGCACACGGCCTCCGGCCGCACGGTGGGCGTGGTGTGCGACGGCATGGGCGGCCCCGCCGGGGGCCGTGTGGCCAGCCAGATCGCCGTCTCCGTCTATCTGGAGGAGCTGGAGAAGCTCCTGACGGCGGATCAGACCCCTCAGCAGCTGCTGGAGGCATCCGCCCAGGCGGCAGCCCTGGCCAATCAGGCCATTCAGGCGGAGGCAGAGCGCCGGGAGGAATGCCGGAACATGGGCACTACCCTGGTGTCCGCCATCTCCTATGACGGCGGCGTGGTGGTCACCAACGTGGGGGACAGCCGGGCTTATCACATCACGGAGGACGGCATCACCCGCATCACCAAGGACCACTCCCTGGTGGAGAGCATGGTAGACCGGGGAGATATCACCGCTGAGGAGGCCCGCCGCCACCCCAGCCGCAATCTCATCACCCGGGCCCTGGGACCGGACATCTCCGCCGACTGTGACGGGTACATATGCCCGATGAACGCCGGGGAGTATCTGCTGCTGTGTTCCGACGGACTGGTGAACACCGTCACCGATCAGGAGATGCTCTTCGAGGTCATCCACGGGGACGGGCCGGACACCTGCCTGGACCGGCTGCTGGCCATCGCCAAGCGCCAGGGCGCGCCGGACAATGTCACGGCCGTCCTGATGCAAAAACAGTAAAGGGGGGAGACACATGGAACACAAGGACCCGTATATTGGAAAAATGCTGGACAACCGCTATGAGATTCTGGAGCGTATCGGCACCGGGGGCATGGCGATTGTGTACAAGGCCAAGTGCCACCGGCTGAACCGCCTGGTGGCCGTCAAGATTCTCAAGAGCGACCTGGCCCAGGACGAGGACTTCCGCCGCCGGTTCAACGCAGAATCCCAGGCAGTCGCCCAACTGTCTCACCCCAACATCGTATCGGTGTACGACGTGTCCAAGGGCGGCGATATCGAGTATATCGTCATGGAGCTGATCGACGGCATCACGCTGAAGCAGTACATGGAGAAGCGGGGGCAGCTAAACTGGCGGGAGTCGCTGCACTTCATTACACAGATCATGCGGGGCCTCAGCCACGCCCACAGCCGGGGCATCGTCCACCGGGACATCAAGCCCCAGAACGTGATGGTGCTGCGGGACGGCAGCGTGAAGGTAGCCGACTTCGGCATCGCCTGCCTGGAGAACGCCGCCCAGACCCTGACCCAGGAGGCTCTGGGCTCCGTCCACTACATCTCTCCGGAGCAGGCCCGCGGGGACCGCACCGACGCCCGCAGCGACATCTATTCCGCCGGCGTGGTGCTGTATGAGATGCTCACCGGCCGCCTGCCCTTTGAGGGGGACAGCGCCGTGTCTGTGGCCATCCAGCACCTGAGCTCCGTGCCCCTGGCGCCCCGGGAGGTGAATCCGGACATCCCGGAGCAGCTGGAGCTGATCTGCATGAAGGCCATGGCGCCGGATCTGGAGAAACGCTACCCCTCTGCAGACGCGATGATCGCAGATCTGGAGGCCTTTCGGAAGAACCCCGGCGTGAATCTGGACTTCGAGCTGTCCGACCTGCGGCCGGAGGAGACCGACGAGCCCACTCAGAAGCTCCGTTCCGCTGTGCCGCCCCAGCTCCACCGGCAGGGCCGGGAGCCCTCCTATGAGCGGGGACGCCGGTGGGAGGAGGATCGCTACGAGGACGAACAGCCCTCCCGCCTCAGCGGCGGCAAGAAGATCGCGCTGATCGGCGGCGGTGCCGTAGTGGTCGTGGTGGTCCTGTTCTTCCTGTTCCGGGCCATCTTCGCCTCCTTTGTCCCGGCGGCGCCGGACACCTACACCGTACCCAAGCTGGTGGGCATGACGGAGGAGCAGGCCAACGAGCAGGCCAGTGTGGCGGACGGCACCTTCCAGGTGGTGGTGGCGGGCACCGAGGCCAGCGACGCCGCCGTGGGTGAAATCATCCGCCAGGACCCGGAGCCGGACACGGAGAAGAAGGGTGAGCTGCCCATCACCATCAACGTCTGGGTCAGCGCCGGTGAGGACGTGGGCACCATGCCGGACCTGACCACCAAGCCCATGACCTATGACCAGGCCATGACCATCCTGCAGGATCTGGTGGCGGAATATGAACTGAACGTCCAGCCCTATGAGGAGACCCAGAAGGAGTACGATGACGAGCTGGCCGTTGACGTCATCAAGTCCACCACCCCGGCGGCGAATGAAGAACTCCACAAGGGGGACACCATCACCTTTGTCCTCAGCCGGGGACCCCAGACCGTGCCGCTGATCGATTTCACGAATAGGGAACGTGCCTGGGCGGAGGACCAGCTGAAGAACGTGCTGGGCCTGGAGGTCGAGGTCCATGAGGAGGCCAACGACACTGTGGAAGCGGGTCTGGTTATCCGTCAGAACCCGACGGCTACCACGCAGGTGCCTGCCGGCAGCACAGTGGAGCTGTGGGTCAGCACCGGCCCGGAGAGCGGCGGCAATGAAGACCTGCAAATGGAACCGCTGATTATCGCCCTGCCCACAGACCGGGAGACAGCAGAAGTTCAGATCGTGGTGGACGGAGTGATCAAGGTCAACGAGTCGGTCCCCTGCCGAGATGGCAACTATGTCTATGAGCTGTACGGCACCGGAACGGTCTCCGTGGAGGTGTACGTGGACGGCGTGATGGATGTGAACAATACCCGTGAGGTGACCTTCGGTGAGTGAGGGACGGATCCGAAAGGCCCTCAGCGGCTTCTACTATGTGGACACCGGCAGCGAGGTGCTCACCTGCCGGGCCCGGGGCAAGTTTCGGAAGGAGGGCATCTCCCCTCTGGTGGGGGACCGGGTGGAGGTCCGGGAGCTGGGGAACGGCGAGGGCTTTGTGGAGGCCATCCTGCCCCGGAAGAACGCATTTTCCCGGCCGGCGGTGGCCAACATCGACCAGCTGGTGGTCATCGCCTCCGGTGCCATCCCCAAAACAGACCCGTTCCTCATTGACCGGGTGGCGGCCATCGCAGCACTGAAAGGATGCAGCGTGATGGTGCTGCTGAACAAATGCGATCTGGACTGTGCCGATGCGCTGTACGCCATTTACGCAGCCGCCGGATTTCCAACTCTGCGGGTCAGCGCGGAGACCGGGGAGGGGATCGAGGAATTGAAGCCCCTGATCGCCGGGAAGCTGTCTGCCTTTACAGGGAATTCCGGTGTGGGAAAGTCCAGCATCCTGAATGCCCTGGATCCGGCGTTTCAGCTCCAGGTGGGGGATGTGAGCCAGGCGCTGGGCCGGGGACGCCACACCACCCGGCACGTGGAGCTGTTCCACCTGAGCTGCGGGGCGGACGTTGTGGACTCCCCGGGCTTCTCCTCCTTTGAGACCGATGAGCTGAATCTGGAGCTGAAGCACCGCCTGCCGGAGACCTTTGTGGAGTTCCGGCCTTATCTGGACCAGTGCCGCTTCGTGGGGTGCAGCCACACCAAGGAGAAGGGCTGCGCCGTGCTGGAGGCGGTGCGCGCTGGCAAGATCCAACGGAGCCGCCACGCCAGCTATGTGCGCCTGTATGAGGAGCTGAAGTCCCTCCAGGACTGGCAGGAGCGGAAGAAGTGAATCGCGTGGAAGAGGCGGGCATCTGCCCGCCTCTTTTTGTGTGCCCTGCCTTTTGTACCAGGACAGGCAGCGGCGTATATAATGGGAGTGAGAAAGGGGCGTGGGGCGTATGTTTCGGAGAGGCGGCGGATGCTGGATACTGGGCGTCTGTGCGGTGGCGCTGGGGGCCGGGATCCTGATTGCGGCGATCTTTCCGGTAGGGGCGCTGATGTTTTTGGTGGCGGTCCTGCTGATTGCGTGCGGCTGCGCCTGCTGCAGGCGTTAGAAAGGAGCAAATATCATGCGAATTGTAGTGTGGAAGTCCCCCAAAGCCCTCAGCGGCATTCTGCGGAAGCTGTTCAAGATTTCGGAATAAGCAGTCCCGGCCGGGCATACAGTGTCAGCAGAGCGAGACTCCGTGGACAACATGGCGGCGCACAGGGGCGGGAGAGCGGCCGCTGGCGGCCCCTCCC
>OOCT01000565.1_pt1 | contig 27346 bp, 17 predicted proteins | sample 1671851 | NCBI WGS metagenome assembly OOCT01 (sample SAMN06348199, study PRJEB24527) | human gut metagenome | biome: human gut; feature: ankylosing spondylitis patient; material: feces | host: Homo sapiens | place: China | collected 2015-10
CTACACGACGCTCTTCCGATCTAGAACTACTTCGTCTTCGTCATCCCGGTGGCGGCAGAGCTGGATCTGAAAGCCGCCGCCCGCAGCGTGGGCGAAAAGAGCGTGGCGATGATACACGTCGCTGACATCAACAAAGTCACCGGCTATGTCCGGGGCGGCTGCAGCCCGGTGGGCATGAAAAAGCAGTACACCACCGTCTTCGATGAGAGCGTACTGAGCCAGCCGAAGGTCTACGTTTCCGGCGGGCGCATCGGTACGCAGGTCTGCTGTGTGCCGGCTGACCTCATCAAGGCCGCACGGGCGACTACGGCAAAGATCATCTTCTGAAAGCCTCTCCCAAGGGGAGAACCTTTAAGAGGATATTTATTATAAAAAGATTTTCTGATAAGTCGTACTTAAAAAGAAAAACAGTGTCGAAACTGCACAAAATTTTTGAAAGTTTTTTGACAGCAGGGAACACAAGGGAAAATTTGTCCGAACGCTCTTTGCAAAGGCGTTTTTTTGCCGTATACTGTAGTCAGACGGCGGACGGAAGAGCGCATGAACTCTTTTTCAGCCGGAGAAGAACAGCGTGGACAACGAGGTTTGCGGAGGATGAGCAGAATGCGAAATGAGCTGCTGGGTACCATGTGCCGTCCCGGTACGGGAATGCATCAGGGGTTCCGTGTAACCTGCTGCGGGTCCAGTCTGTCCAGAATGAAATAAAAGGCCGTGGTGTAAGTGCATCACAGCCTTTTTTGTTTTTTGTCGCGGGAGATAGAGAAAGAGAGGTTGGATACAGATGATTCGTAAAGTGGCAGTCATTATGGGTTCGGACAGTGATTGGCCGGTGGTGAAAGGTGCCTGCGCTCAGCTCAAGGCGCTGGACATCCCCTTTGAGGCGCACATCCTGTCGGCCCACCGCACCCCTGCCGAGGCAGCGGAGTTTGCAAAGAATGCCAGGGCCAACGGCTTCGGCGTCATCCTCTGCGCAGCAGGCATGGCGGCCCATCTGGCCGGTGCTTTTGCCGCAAACACCACCCTGCCGGTCATCGGCATCCCGATGAAGGGCGGCGCGATGGACGGCCTGGACGCCCTGCTGGCCACCGTCCAGATGCCCAGCGGCATCCCGGTGGCCACAGTGGCCCTGAACGGCGCGAAGAACGCCGCCTGGCTGGCTGCTGAGATCCTGGCCCTCGGCGATGAGGCACTGGCTGCAAAGTTGGATGCTGAGCGCGCCGCCATGGCCCGGCAGATCGCCGCCAAGGAAGAAAAACTGCAGAAAGAGATCGAGGAACTGTAATGTCTGATTTTGCATACCCGCTTCATGAAGAGTGCGGCGTTTTCGGCATCTATGACCGTGCCGGCACCGAGGACGTGGCCGCTGCCGCATACTCGGCCCTGTACGCGCTGCAGCATCGCGGACAGGAGAGCTGCGGCATCGCCGTGAACGACGACGGCGTCATCAACGGCCACCGGGACCTCGGCCTTGTCAATGAGGTGTTCACCCCGGCGGTGCTGGGCTCGCTGGCAAAGCCCACGGCCCACATGGCCACCGGCCATGTCCGCTACGCTACCTCCGGCAGCCGCGTCCGGGCCAACGCCCAGCCCATGATCGTCCGGCATGGCCGGGGGACCATGGCCCTCTGCCACAACGGCAATCTGACCAACGCTCTGGAGCTGCGCCGCCAGCTGGAAAACGAGGGTGCCATCTTCCATGGTTCCTCCGATACCGAGGTCATCTGCTACCTCGTCACCCGCAACCGCCTGCGGATGGGCAGCATCGAGATCGCCATCAGCAAGACGATGGACGTCCTCGAAGGTGCTTACAGCCTCGTGGTCATGTCGGCCACCAAACTCATTGCCGCCCGTGACCCCCGGGGCTACCGGCCTCTCTGCATCGGCACCCTGCCGGGCGGCGGCTACGTCTTTGCCAGCGAGAGCTGTGCATTGGATGCCGTGGGTGCGACCCTGCTGCGGGACGTGGAGCCCGGCGAGATCGTCATCACCGACACTAAGACCGGTGAGCTGCGCTCCATCAAAGACCACTGCGGCCGTCCTGACCGCCAGATGTGTGTCTTCGAGTTCATCTACTTCGCCCGCCCCGACAGCATCATCGAGGGCAGCTCGGTGCATGAGGCCCGCAAACAGGCAGGCCGCTTCCTGGCTCAGGAGCACCCTGTGGAGGCCGATGTGGTCATCGGTGTGCCGGACTCCGGCCTCGACGCCGCCCTTGGCTACTCGCAGGAGAGCGGCATCCCCTACGGCATCGGCTTTATTAAAAATAAGTACATCGGCCGCACCTTTATCCAGGGCAGCCAGAAGCAGCGCGAGAACAGCGTCCGCATCAAGCTGAACGCCGTGACCAGCACTGTCAAGGGCAAGCGGGTCGTACTGGTGGATGACTCCATCGTGCGCGGCACCACCTCTGCCCGCATCATCAAGCTGCTGCGGGACGCCGGAGCAAAGGAAGTCCACTTCCGCGTTTCGGCACCCCCCTTCAAATATCCCTGCTACTTCGGCACCGACATCCCCGACCAGAAGCTTCTGGTCGCTACCGGCCGCACGGTGGACCAGATCAACGAGATCATCGGTGCCGACACGCTGGGCTACCTCTCCACGGAGCACGTCGTCCAGCTGGCCCAGAACGCCAACTGCGGCTTCTGCACCGCCTGCTTCACCGGCAAATACGCTGTAAAGCCGGAAGAGGTGCTTTCCACCGATATTCATGAACGCCACCTGAATGACCGTCCCAAGGACGAGAAAAAGTTAGGAGAGTAACAATGGAAAAGAGCTATTCGGAAAGCTATGCAGCCGCAGGTGTGGACATCACCGCCGGCTATCGTTCGGTCGAACTCATGAAGCAGTATGTGGCCCGCACCATGAACGAGCACTGCATCGGTGGTCTGGGCGGCTTCGGCGGCCTGTTTGAGCTGGACTGCACCGGCTACAAGCACCCCGTCCTCATCTCCGGCACCGATGGCGTCGGCACCAAGCTGAAGATCGCCATGATCATGGACAAGCACGACACCATCGGCATCGACTGCGTGGCTATGTGCGTCAACGACGTCATCTGCGCCGGTGCAAAACCGCTGGTCTTCCTCGACTACATCGCCTGCGGCCGCAACATCCCCGAGAAGATCGCCGAGATCGTCAAGGGCGTGTCCGAGGGCTGCGTCCAGGCTGACTGTTCTCTGGTGGGCGGCGAGACCGCTGAGCACCCGGGCATGATGCCGGAGGATGAGTACGATCTGGCCGGTTTCACTGTGGGCGTTGTGGACAAGGAAAAGATCCTCAATAACGAGACCATGAAGCCCGGCGATGTTATCATCGCCCTGCCCTCCACCGGCGTCCATTCTAACGGTTTCTCGCTGGTACGCAAAATTTTTGACATCGACGGAGACCCCGCCGTCCTGAAGACGGCCCCCGCAGAGCTGGGCGGCAAGACCCTCGGCGAGGCCCTGCTGGCCCCCACCAAAATCTATGTCAAGCCTGTGCTGAAAGTGCTGGAAGAAGTGGATGTCAAGGGCATCTCTCACATCACCGGCGGCGGCTTCTACGAGAATATCCCGCGCAGCCTGAAGAAGGGCTGCTGCGCCCGCATCAAGAAGGAGGATGTCCGCACTCCGGCCCTTTTCCATCTGATGCAGAAGACCGGCAGCATCTCTGAGCACGATATGTTCAACACCTTCAACATGGGCGTCGGCATGGTGCTGACCGTCCCCGCCCAGCAGGCCGACAAGGCACTGGAGATCCTCCATGCCAACGGCGAGCTGGAAGCTTACCGTCTGGGCGTCATCGCAGAAGGTGAGGGTGTCGAGCTGTGCTGAACATTGCAGTGTTAGTGTCCGGCGGAGGCACCAATTTGCAGGCGCTGCTGGACAGCGAGGCCCGGGGCGAGAACCCCAGCGGCAAGATCAGGCTTGTCGTGGCCTCCAAACCCGGCGTCTACGCGCTGGAACGCGCCGCCAATGCGGGCGTCGAGGGTGTGGTGGTCCGCCGGAAGGATTACGCTTCCAGTGAGGATTTTGACGCCGCACTGCTGAAAACGCTGAAAGAACATAACATTGACCTTGTGGTCCTGGCGGGCTTCCTGTCCGTGTTAGGTCCCAGCGTCATCGAGGCCTATCCCCGCCGCATCCTGAATATCCACCCCGCCCTCATCCCGTCCTTCTGCGGGCCGGGAATGTACGGCCTGCGCCCCCACGAGGCCGCGCTGGCCCGGGGCTGCAAGGTGACGGGCGCTACTGTCCACTTCGTCAATGAGGAGTGTGACGGCGGGCCTATCCTGCTGCAGAAGGCCGTGGACATCCTGCCCGGCGACACCCCCGAGGTGCTGCAGAAGCGTGTGATGGAGCAGGCTGAATGGAAGCTGCTGCCGAAGGCTGTGGCAATGGTGTGCAGCGGAGAGATAAAATGAGATAACCTCTCAGTCTGCTTCGCAGACAGCTCCCCTATCGAGGGGAGCCTCTGGCGAAGAGGCAAAGCTTTCCGGTATGCCAAGGCCTCCCCTCGGTAGGGGAGGTGGCACGGCGTCAGCCGTGACGGAGAGGTTTAACAATAGGAGAATAACAATGGAGAAGATCAACCTGAACGAATATCTGGCCGCGAACGAGTACCCCGGCCGCGGCATCGCCGTGGCAAAGGCTCCGGATGGCCGTCAGATGTTCATCGGCTATTTCATCATGGGCCGCAGCGAGAACAGCCGCAACCGCGTCTTCGACCCGGTGCCGGAGCGCGGCGGTATCTGCACCATGGCTGCCGACCCGGCCAAGCTCGAGGACCCCAGCCTCATCATCTATAACCCCGTGCTGACCCTCGGCAAGACCCATATCGTCACCAACGGTGACCAGACCGACACCATCTTTGACGAGATGAGCCGGGGCAAGAGCTTCGCCGACGCTCTGCGCACCCGCACCTTTGAGCCGGACGAGCCCAACTACACCCCCCGCATCTCCGCTGTGGTGTATGCAGACGGAAGCTACCAGATGAGCATCCTCAAGTCTGCCGACGGCAACGGTGAGAGCGTCCAGCGCTATTTCTTCGACTACCCCCAGCCCGTGGCCGGTGAGGGACACTTCATCAGCACCTACAAGCACAACGGCGATCCCATCCCCAGCTTTGAGGGGGAGCCGCTCCGCTTCGCCTGCCCCCGCACCATCGGCGACTTCGCCCACGGCCTGTGGCAGAACCTGAACCCCGACAACAAAGTCAGCCTCTTCGCCCGGGTCATCGACCTGGAGACCGGCGAGAGCGGTGACATGATCTTCAACAAATACGACGCTGTGTGCAGCGACCTCGACGACCCCGAGGAGCCGGAGCTGCTGCCCGAAGAGCTGGAACTGCTCAAAAAGCTCGACGCTGAGGAAGAATAACCTAAGACACAAGGAGGATGCACCAATGAATGAACTCGCACTGAAGTACGGCTGCAACCCCAACCAGAAGCCCAGCCGCATCTATATGGAGGATGGCTCTGACCTGCCTGTCACCGTCCTGAACGGCAAGCCCGGCTACATCAATTTTCTGGATGCCCTGAACTCCATCCAGCTGGTCAAGGAGCTGAAGGAGGCCTGCGGCCTGCCCGCTGCCGCTTCTTTCAAGCACGTCTCCCCGGCGGGTGCCGCCCTGGGCCTGCCTCTGAGCGAGGTGGAGCGGAAGATGTATCACATCGCCCCGGACATGGAGCTTTCGCCGCTGGCCTGCGCTTATGCCCGCGCCCGCGGTGCGGACCGGATGTCCTCCTTCGGCGACTGGATCGCTCTCTCCGACGTCTGCGATGTGCCGACTGCAAAGCTCATCCAGCACGAAGTGTCTGACGGCATCATCGCCCCGGGCTATGAGCCGGAGGCACTGACCATCCTCGCCGGAAAGAAGAAGGGCAATTACAACGTGGTCGCCATCGACCCGGCCTATAAGCCGAACCCCGTGGAGCACAAGCAGGTCTACGGCATCACCTTCGAGCAGGGCCGCAACGAGCTGGCCATCAACGCCGACACCATGCTGACCAACTGGGTCACCGAGAATAAGAATGTGACCGAGGAGCAGAAGCGCGACCTCATCATTGCCCTCATCACCCTGAAATACACCCAGTCCAACAGCGTCTGCTACACCGCAGGCGGCCAGACCATCGGCGTGGGCGCCGGCCAGCAGAGCCGCATCCACTGCACCCGTCTGGCATGCCAGAAGGCCGACAACTGGCAGCTGCGCCATATGCCGAAGGTGCTGGACCTGCCCTTCCGTGACGATGTGGCAAAGCCCAACCGTGATAACGCCATTGATGTTTACATCGGCGACACCCCCGAGGATGTCATCGGCGACGACGTCTGGGCCGAGACCTTCACCCGTCAGCCCGAGCCGCTGACCGCTGAGGAAAAGAAAGAGTACCTGAGCCACGTCACCGGCGTCTGCCTCGGTTCGGATGCATTCTTCCCCTTCGGCGACAACATCGAGCGCGCACGCCGTTCCGGCGTGACGGCCATCGTCCAGCCCGGCGGCTCCATCCGCGACCAGCAGGTCATCGACACCTGCAACAAGTACGGCATCGCAATGGCATTCTGCGGCATCCGGCTGTTCCATCACTAAAAAGAAAACCTCTCAGTCTCGCTTTGCTCGACAGCTCCCCTAGCGAGGGGAGCCTCTGGCGAAGAGATAAAGCTTTCCGAAATGCCAAAGCCTCCCCTCGGTAGGGGAGGTGGCACGGCGTCAGCCGTGACGGAGAGGTTGAGTTATGAGGTGCGTGAAAATGAGCAAGAAAATCTTAGTCGTTGGCGGCGGCGGACGCGAGCACGCCATCATCAAGGCATTGAAGAAGAGCCCCGACTGCGGCGAAGTCTGGTGTGCGCCCGGCAACGGCGGCATCGGCTATGACGCCCACTGCGTCAACATCAAGGCCACCGACGTGGAAACGATGGTCGGCTTTGCGGAGACGGAAAAGTTCGACTACGTCGTGGTGGCTCAGGACGACCCGCTGGCACTGGGCATGGTGGATGCGCTGGCGGCAGTCGGCATCCCGGCTTTTGGCCCGGACAAGGCCGCTGCCCGCATCGAGGCATCCAAGGTCTTTTCGAAAGACCTCATGAAGAAGTACGGCATCCCCACCGCAAAGTATGAGACCTTCGACGACCCCGCCAAGGTCATGGAGTATATCAAGGCTGAGGGCAAATACCCGGTGGTCATCAAGGCCGACGGCCTTGCGCTGGGCAAGGGCGTGCTCATCTGCGAGAACGAAGAGCAGGCCGCCGAGGGCGTCAAGGAGATCATGCTGGACAAAAAGTTCGGCGCTTCCGGCAACCATGTCGTGGTGGAAGAGTTCCTCACCGGCCCTGAGGTCAGTGTGCTGAGCTTCACCGACGGCAAGGTGGTCAAGCCTATGGTGTCCTCCATGGACCACAAGCGCGCCAACGACCACGACACCGGCCTGAACACCGGCGGCATGGGTACCGTCGCGCCGAACCCCTATTACACTCCGGCCATCGCTGCCGAGTGCATGGAGAAAATTTTCCTGCCCACCATCAAGGCCATGAACGCTGAGGGCTGCCCCTTCAAGGGCTGCCTCTACTTCGGCCTGATGCTCACCCCGGACGGCCCGAAGGTCATCGAGTACAACTGCCGCTTCGGCGACCCTGAGACTCAGGTGGTGCTGCCCCTGCTGGAAAGCGATCTGCTCAAGGTCATGACCGCCTGCACCGAAGGAACGCTGGCCGACACCGAGGTCAGGTTCTCCGACGGCGCTGCCGCCTGCGTCATCCTCGCTTCCGGCGGCTACCCGGTGGCCTACGAGAAGGGCAAGCCCATCACCGGTCTGGTGGACGGTCAGCTGCCCGATGAGCCGAACGTCACGGTCTACCACTCCGGCACGGCCATCACCGAGGACGGCCAGCTCGTCACCAACGGTGGCCGTGTGCTGGGTGTGACGGCCACCGCGCCCGGCCTGCCCCGCGCCATCTCCATCGCCTACGAGGCGGCGGAGCACATCCACTTCGACAAGCTGCACAAGCGCACCGACATCGGGATGCGGGCGCTGAAAGCGCTGGCAGAAGAATAACCTCTCAGTCTGCTTCGCAGACAGCTCCCCTATCGAGGGGAGCCTCTGGCGAAGAGGAAAACTTCTCCGATATGCCAAGGCCTCCCCTCGGTAGGGGATGTGGCGCGGCGGCAGCCGCGGCGGAGAGGTTCCGCCCAGACGGAAAAATCGATACAGGAGGGAAATACCCAATGGTATATCGTATCTATGTTGAAAAGAAACCCGGCTTCGACGGCGAGGCCCAGAGCCTGCGCAATGAGCTCGTCTCCCTGCTGGGCATCAAGGAGCTGAACGGTCTGCGTCTGCTCAACCGCTACGACGTGGAGGGCATCGACGAGGCTCTGTTCGAGCAGTGCGTCCCCACCGTGTTCAGTGAGCCGCCGGTGGATAACACCTATGCAGAGCTGCCTGTCTCCGACGGCGTGTCTTTCGCCGTGGAGTATCTGCCCGGCCAGTTCGACCAGCGCGCCGACTCTGCCGCCGAGTGCATCCAGCTCATCAGCCAGGGCGACCGCCCGCTGGTGCGCTCTGCCCGCGTCTACCTGCTGGAAGGCACCCTGACCGATGAGCAGGTGGCTGAGATCAAGAAGTACGTCATCAACCCGGTGGAGGCCCGTGAGGCTTCGCTGGACACCAGGGCTACCCTGAAGATGGAGTATCCCGTCCCCACCGAAGTAGAGGTGCTGGACGGCTTCAACGAGCTGGATGAGGCAGGCCTGAAAAAGTTCATCGACGAGAAGGGCCTCGCTATGGACCTGGGCGACATCAAGTTCTGCCAGGAGTATTTCCGCTCGGAGAAGCGCGACCCGACCATCACCGAGATCAAGATGATCGACACCTACTGGTCGGACCACTGCCGCCACACCACCTTCGGAACCATTCTGGATGATGTCCAGATCGACGATGCCGTGGTGCAGGAGGCCTTCGACCGCTACATGGCCATGCGCGCCGACCTTGGCCGCGAGAACAAGCCCCGCTGCATGATGGACCTGGCCACCATCGGTGCCAAGGAACTGAAAAAGCAGGGCATCCTGAAGAACCTCGACGAGTCTGAGGAGATCAACGCCTGCACCGTGAAGATCAAGTGCGACGTCAACGGCAAGGATGAGGACTGGCTGTTCCTCTTCAAGAACGAGACCCACAACCACCCGACGGAGATCGAGCCCTTCGGCGGCGCTGCCACCTGCATCGGCGGCGCGATCCGCGACCCGCTGTCCGGCCGCAGCTACGTCTATCAGGCCATGCGCGTCACCGGCGCAGGCGACCCCCTCAAGCCCGTCAGTGAGACCCTGCCCGGCAAGCTGCCCCAGCGCAAACTGGTGACCACCGCTGCCGCCGGTTATTCCTCCTACGGCAATCAGATCGGCCTCGCCACCGGTCAGGTGGATGAGATCTATCACCCCGGCTATGTGGCAAAGCGCATGGAGATCGGCGCTGTTGTGGGTGCCACGCCCGCTTCCCACGTTCGCCGCGAATGCCCTGCTCCCGGCGACGTCATCGTCCTGCTGGGCGGCCGCACTGGCCGCGACGGCATCGGCGGTGCCACCGGTTCCTCCAAGGCCCACAAGCTGGACAGCCTCGAGCACTGCGGTGCTGAGGTCCAGAAGGGCAACGCCCCCATCGAGCGCAAGCTGCAGCGCCTGTTCCGCCGCGAGGACGCCTGCAAGATGATAAAGCGCTGCAACGACTTCGGTGCCGGCGGCGTCTCTGTCGCCATCGGCGAGCTGGCCGACGGCCTGTATATCGACCTGAACAAGGTCACCAAGAAGTATGACGGCCTCGACGGCACTGAGCTGGCCATCAGCGAGAGCCAGGAGCGTATGGCCGTGGCTCTGGCCCCTGAGGACGTGGACAAGTTCATCGCCATCGCCACCGAGGAGAACCTTGAGGCCACCCCCGTGGCAAAGGTCACCGAGGAAAAGCGCCTGAACATGGTGTGGAACGGCAAGTCCATCGTCAACATCAGCCGCGAGTTCCTGAACTCCAACGGCGCTGAGAAGCACCAGAACGTCCACATCGAGAAGGGGACTGTCTGGCAGCCCCAGTGGGCCGGCGTGACCTTCGAGCAGAAGATGAAGAACATGGTGGGCGATTTGAACGTCTGCAGCAAGAAGGGCCTTTCTGAGCGATTCGACTCCACCATCGGCGCGGCTACCGTGTTGATGCCCTTCGGCGGCGCATGCCAGCTGACCCCCCAGAACGCCATGGTCGCAAAGCTGCCCGTGGACGGCAAGACCAACACCTGCTCCGGCATGGCATGGGGCTACAACCCCTACCTCATGAGCGCCAACCAGTATGTGGGCGCACGGATGGCCGTCGTCGAGAGCGTGACCAAGCTGGTGGCCTCCGGCTTCCGCTATGAGGACGCCTACCTGACCTTCCAGGAGTACTTCGAGCGCCTTGGCACTTCCCCGGAGCGCTGGGGCAAGCCGCTGGCCGCTCTGCTGGGCGCACTGGACGCACAGATCGGCCTCGGCATCGCCTCCATCGGCGGTAAGGACAGCATGTCCGGCTCCTTCGAGCAGCTGGATGTGCCTCCCACGCTGGTGTCTTTCGCTACCGCCATCGGCAAGGCCAGCCGCGTCGTCTCCACCGAGTTCAAGAAGCCTGAGAGCACCGTCGTCCTCATCCGGCCCATCCTGGACCCCGTCACCGGTTGTCCCAACTTCTTCTCCCTGAAGGCCAACTACAAGAAAGTTGAGCAGATGATGGAAGATGGCATGGTGGCCGCTGCTTCCTCTGTGGGCTATGGCGGTCTGGCCGAGGCTCTCTTCAAGATGGGTCTGGGCAACCGCATCGGCTTCAAGATGATGAACAACATGACCACCCACGATATGTTTAAGCCCATGTACGGCTCCATCGTGCTGGAGATGGTCTCTGACGCCCCGGCTGGTGAGCTGCTGGGCGAGACCACCGCAGACTACACCTTCGAGTGCTGCGGCGACAAGCTGGATATGGCTCAGTTGCAGGAGATCTGGGAGAGCAAGCTCGAGCCCGTCTATCCCTACCGCAAGGCTGGTCCCGCCGTCGAGAAGATCGACGGTAGCCTGACCGCCCCCGCTGCGCCCAAGATCGGCGTGGCAAAGCCGAAGGTCATCATCCCGGTCTTCCCGGGTACCAACTGCGAGTACGACACCGCCCACGCCTTTGCCCGCGCCGGTGCAGACCCCGAGGTGCTGGTCATCCGCAACCTGACCCCCGCTGACGTCACCGCCAGCTGTGAGGCACTGGTCAAGGCCATCAACGAGAGCCAGATCATCATGCTGCCCGGCGGCTTCTCCGGCGGCGACGAGCCGGACGGCAGCGCAAAGTTCATCGCCTCCTTCTTCCGCAATCCTGCGGTCACTGAGGCAGTCCGCGACCTACTGCAGCACCGTGATGGTCTGATGCTGGGCATCTGCAACGGCTTCCAGGCCCTCATCAAGCTGGGTCTGGCCGCTTACGGCGACATCCGCCCCATCACGGCCTGCGACCCGACCCTGACCTTCAACACCATCGGCCGCCACCAGAGTATGCTGGTGCGCACCCGCATCGCCTCCACCGGCAGCCCCTGGCTGTCCAAGTGCAGTGTGGGCGACCAGCACACCGTGGCCATCAGCCATGGGGAGGGCCGCTTCGTGGCACCTCAGAGCGTGCTGGACACCCTCATCGCCAACGGCCAGATCGCGACCCAGTACGTCGATCAGGACGGCAGCCCCAGCATGGACATGAAGTACAACCCCAACGGCTCCGTCCTCGCCATCGAGGGCATCACCAGCCCGGATGGCCGTGTCTTCGGCAAGATGGGCCATTCGGAGCGCAGCGGCGAGTACCTGTACAAAAACGTCACCGGCGACAAGTACCAGCCTATTTTCGAGGGCGGCGTGGACTATTTCAAGATTTGATGGTAAAATAGGAGAAAACCTCTCCGTCATTGCTTCGCAATGCCACCTCCCCTAACGAGGGGAGGCTTTGGCATTTCGTAAAGCTTTATCTCTTCGCCAGAGGCTCCCCTCGGTAGGGGCAACAACGACGACCGCCGCCAGTGGCGGAAACAGGGAGTCGTTGTTGGGGCAGCGGCCAGCAAGACGCGCGCAATGCGCAGCGGATGCTGGGTGCCGCAACCCGGCCTTGTCGAGCGGAGCGAGACTGAGAGGTTGAGGTTTCGTAAAACTTACCCAAGGAGGACATCTTCATGTCTCAGCATGACCGTTATATCAGCCCTTTTTCCACCCGTTATGCCTCCGATGAGATGCAGTACATCTTCTCGGACGACAACAAGTTCCGCACCTGGCGCCGCCTGTGGGTGGCGCTGGCCCGGGCCGAGATGAAGCAGGGCCTGACCAATATCACCCCCGAGATGGTGGCCGAGCTGGAAGCTCATGTGGACGACATCAACTATGAAGTCGCCATCGAGCGGGAGAAGCTGGTGCGCCACGACGTCATGAGCCATGTCTACGCCTACGGCCAGCAGTGTCCCAAGGCGGCAGGCATCATCCATCTGGGTGCCACCAGCTGCTATGTCGGCGACAACACCGACATCATCGTGATGCGTCAGGGCCTCGAGCTGGTGCGCAAGAAGCTCATCGGCGTGCTGGCAAAGCTGGCAAAGTTTGCCGAGGAATACAAGGATATGCCCTGCATGGCCTACACCCACTGCCAGCCCGCCCAGCCAACCACCGTGGGCAAGCGCGCTACCCTGTGGGCCAACGAGCTGGTGATGGACCTCAACGAGATCGACCACCGTCTGGCTACCCTGCAGCTGCGCGGCGTCAAGGGTACCACCGGCACCCAGGCTTCCTTTATGGAGCTGTTTAAGGGCGACGCCGATAAGATCCGCGCCGTGGATGCTTCCATCGCTGAGGAGATGGGCTTCGACAGCGAGGCCGTCATCCCGGTGTCCGGCCAGACCTACAGCCGCAAGGTGGACGCCTTCATCCTCAACGCCCTGGCCGGCATCGGCCAGAGCTGCATGAAGTTCGCCACCGACCTGCGCCTGCTGGCCAACTTCAAGGAGATGGAAGAGCCGTTTGAGAAGAACCAGATCGGTTCCTCCGCCATGCCTTACAAGCGCAATCCCATGCGTTGCGAGCGCATCTGCGCTTTGAGCCGCTACCTGATGGTGGATGTGCTCAACCCCAGCTTCACCACCGGCACGCAGTGGTTCGAGCGTACGCTGGACGACAGCGCCAACAAGCGCGTTGCCATGGCTGAGGGCTTCCTTGCCACCGACGCCATCCTGAATATCATGCTCAACGTCACCGACGGCCTCGTGGTCTACCCGAAGGTCGTGCGCAGCCGCCTGATGGCCGAGCTGCCCTTCATGGCCAGCGAGAACATCATGATGCAGGCCGTGGAGAAGGGCGGCAACCGTCAGGAGCTCCACGAGCGTCTGCGCCAGCACGCCATCGCCGCCGGCAAGCAGGTCAAGGAAGAGGGTCTGCCCAACGACATGGTGGACCGCATCGCCGCCGACCCGGCCTTTGGTCTGACCAAGGAAGAGATCGCGGCGGGCCTTGTGCCGGAGAACTTTGTGGGCCGTGCTCCCCAGCAGGTGGAGGAATTCATCGCTCACATCCTCAAGCCCATCTTTGACGCCAACCCGGATGCTGTGGAACAACACGCAAATCTGAGCGTCTAAACGTGATTTTACAGGAAAAGAGGCTGTTGCCGCAGGCAACGGCCTCTTTTCTGCACACAGAAGGAGTTTTCATGAGACTCGATAAATATTTAGCCGAGACGGCCCAATGCACCCGGAGCGAGGCGAAGGCACTGCTGGCGAAAGGCCGCGTCACGGTCAACGGTGCGGTCTGCAGGAAAGGGGACACCCAGCTGAAAGAGGCTGACGCCGTGGCGGTGGACGGCAAAGCGCTGGCCTACCAGCAGTTCGTCTACCTTATGCTCAACAAGCCCGAGGGCGTCGTCAGCGCCTCCACCGACAAGCGGGACACGACGGTCGTGGATCTGGTGGGGAATGCCTATCCCCGGCGGGAGCTGTTCCCGGCCGGGCGGCTGGACAAGACCAGCACCGGTTTCGTCCTGCTGACGGACGACGGCGGCTTTGCCCACGACATCCTTGCGCCTAAACGCCATGTCTCCAAGACCTACACCGTCGTCATCGACACCCCGCTGACGGAAGAGATGAAGGCCGGCTTTGCCGCAGGCGTCACCCTTGCCGACGGCACGGCCCTTTCGCCGGCGGAAGTGTCCGCCCTCACCCCCGACGGGCTGACGGTCCGCGTCCTGCTCAGGCAGGGCGTGTATCATCAAATCAAGCGGATGTTCGGCGTCTACGGTGCGGGCGTCAACGCCCTGCACCGGGACGCCATCGGCGGGCTTGCGCTGGACGAGAGCCTTGCCCCGGGCCAGTGGCGGGAGCTGACAGCCGACGAGGTGGCGAAAATTACCACGGGGTAAAGGACTGCTTTTCACCCGGTTTTCAAAAAAGTATCACATTTTACCGGTAAAATAGCCCTCAGAACCACGCAGAAAGGCCCTTTTTGGCCCGAAAATGACCCCGAAAGATAATTTCAACAAGAAAGAAGAATTTTTTTTGGTGAAATATGTTGCAAAAGTAAATTCTTTTGTGTAAAATATAAAATGTAATGCGGCGAAATTGTTAAAAATCACAATCCCGCCCACCTGCGGTTTGCACAAGAGAGGAAAAGGGGTATCCATTTATGGCCAATAGAGTATTTCAGAGCGTGATCTACCAGATGAAGGACGCGATCGACCGCGTGGTCGGCGTGGTGGATGAGACCGGCGCTGTCATCTCCTGCTCGGAGCTGAATCTGATCGGCGAGGTGCGCGAGGGCTTTATGGCAGAGCGTCTGACGGCCGGTGACCGCTTCGTGCGGGATGGCTACACCTACCAGCAGTTCTCCAGCGCAAAGCATAACGATTATGCCGTTTTTGTGGAAGGTGCGGACGAGACTGCGGGCCAGTTTGCCGCTGTGCTGTCCATCAGCCTGCAGAGCATCAAGCAGTATCACGACGAGAAGTTCGACAAAGCCAACTTTATCAAGAACGTGGTGCTGGACAACATCCTGCCCGGCGACATCTACGCCAAGGCCCGTGAGCTCCACTTTGCCACCGATGTCTCCCGCGTGGTGTTCATCGTCCGCGTCACCAGCGGCGGCGACATTTCCGCTTACGACGTGGTGAGCAGCCTGTTCCCCGACAAGCAGAAGGACTTCGTCTTCAACATCAGCGAGACGGACACCGTCCTGGTCAAGGAAATCCGCAAGGGCATCGACCGCACCGATATGGAGAAGCTGGCCGCCAGCATCGTGGACACCCTGTCCGGCGAGCATTACATCAAGGCTGTCGTGGGCATCGGCACCCCCATCGCCAACGTGAAGGACCTGGCTACTTCCTTTAAGGAAGCACAGATCGCCATGGAGGTCAGCAAGGTGTTCGACACCGAAAAGCAGATCATCCGCTACGACAATCTGGGCATCGCACGTCTTATTTACCAGCTGCCCACCACGGTCTGCGAGATGTTCCTGCGCGAAGTGTTCAAGCAGGGCAGCATCGAGAGCCTGGACCAGGAGACCCTGTTCACCATCCAGCGCTTCTTCGAGAACAACCTGAACGTCTCCGAGACCAGCCGCGGCCTGTTCGTCCACCGCAACACGCTGGTGTATCGTCTGGAAAAGATCAAAAAGCTGACCGGTCTGGATCTGCGTGAGTTCGACGACGCTATCGTGTTCAAGGTAGCGCTCATGGTCAAGAAGTACCTGTCCAACAACCCGGCCAAATATTGATATTTCGTCTCAGCCGCTCCGGCTGCGGACGCCGAAACCGGCCGCTCGACCCCGATGCTGGCCGGTTTCTTTTGTAATGGCCTGGAACTTCTGTGCCAAATAAATTTTTCAGGAGCAAGATACTCATGATAGATTTTGAACATGTCACCAAGATATACAAACGGAGTGATACTCCCGCTCTGGAGGACATCGACTTCCATGTAGACGACGGCGAGTTCGTCTTTTTGGTGGGCCACTCCGGTGCCGGCAAGTCCACTCTGCTCAAGCTCATCCTCCGCGAAGAGCTGCCCACCGAGGGCCGCGTCATGGTGGACGGCAAGGACGTCGCCCGGCTGCGCCGGGGCAAAGTGCCTTTCCTTCGCCGCCAGATGGGCATCATCTTCCAGGATTTCCGCCTCATCCCCACCATGACGGTCTACGAGAATGTGGCGTTTGCCATGCATGTCACCAACATCGGCAAAAAAGACATCAAAGAGCGCGTCAACTACATGCTGGAGCTGGTGCATCTGGAAGATAAGGCAAAGGTCTACCCCGAGTTCCTCTCCGGCGGTGAGCAGCAGCGCGTGGCCGTGGCCCGCGCTCTGGCCCACAGCCCCCGCCTCGTCATTGCGGACGAGCCCACCGGCAACATCGACCCCGAGATGAGCCTTGAGATGATGGAACTGCTGGAACGCGTCAGCGAGATGGGCATCACGGTGCTTGTCGTCACCCACGAGCATGAACTGGTGCGCCGCTTCAACCGCCGCACCATCACCCTGAAGCATGGCCGCATCATCTCCGATGTTCCGGCCAGTTTCGGCGAGGAGGTACACGTATGAAAATCTCTACGTTTGGGTTCCTCACCCGGCGCGGCGTGCGCAACCTCGGCAAGCACTGGGCCATGACCATCGCCTGCATCGCCTCCCTCAGCGTCTGCATGACCCTGAACATCTTCGCCAGCCTCATTGAAGTCAATGTGGACAGCATGGTGAGTTATCTGGGCAGCCAGAACGAGATGGTGGTCTACGTGGACCCCGAGGCCGATGACGCTACCATCCAGTCTGTGGGCAATGCCCTCAGCGGCACCGCAGGTGTGAGCCGGGTGCAGTATATGTCCAAAGAAGACGTCCTCAACCAGTACAAGGGGTATATGTCCGACTATGCCGCCCTGCTGAACGAGTTCGAGAACGACAACCCTTTCAAGGCCAATTACCGCGTCTCCCTGTCTGATCTGAACCAGATGGAGACCATCAGCAAGCAGTTCGAGAACATCAGCGGCGTCTACAGCGTCACGGCTCCCATCGAGATGACCAGGACCTTTGTGGAGGTCCAGCAGGCCGTCACCAAGGTCGGGCGCGGTCTGGTGCTGGTGCTGATGGCTGTCAGCATCATCACGGTGGGTACCACCATCCGGCTGAGCGTCTTTGCCCGCCGCCGTGAAATCGAGATCATGAAGTATGTCGGCGCTACCAACGCCCTCGTCACCCTGCCTTTCGTCATCGAGGGCCTGACTATGGGCCTGCTCTCCGGCATCCTGACGGCAGCTGCCACCATCGGCGGCTATGCCTACATCGTTCAGCTGTCGCCCACGCTGGGCGGCCTGTGGCAGATGCTCATGGGTACGGCTCTGGTGCCGCTGGAAAATGTCTGGCCCACCATCCTGACCTACAGCCTCGCGGGCGGCGCTCTGGTGGGCGGTCTGGGCAGTATGTTCTCCATCCGCAAGCACCTGAACGTGTAAGGAGGGCCTACTGTGTACCACGACAAGCATTCCGCAGGCTTTGTCCTGCACCATCCGCCCCGCCACGCAAAGCCGTCGGGCCATTCGGCCATGATGCGCGCCGCCTGCGCCTTTCTGGCCGCCGCCTGCCTCGTGCTGAGCGTGACGGTCTACCCGGCCAGTGCGGCCACCAGCATGAGCTCGCTGCAGAACAAGCTGGACAAGATCTCTGCGTCCATCAAGCAGCATAAGACGGAGCTGAACGACGCCAAAAAGAAGGAAGCTGCTGCCAAGGCCCTCGAGTCTGAGCTGAAGGAAAAAGTCTCGGTGCTCCAGAGCCAGATCAGCGTCCTCAAGAGCCAGATCTCCGAGGTGCAGAACAGCATCGGCGTCAAAGAGCAGGAGATCACCGCCAAGCAGAATGAGATCGCCCAGAAAGAGCAGGAGATCGCCGACCAGTGGGACGATTTCAAGAGCCATATGGCCGCGATGCAGGAGCTGCGGGACGGCGGCAGCGTCGCCATGCTCCGGTCTGTGAACGATCTGTACGAGCTTCTGACCTTCAATGAGGTCATGCAGGACATTTCGGTGAAGGACACCGAGATACTCGACAACATGAAGGCTGCGAAGGAAGCCCTCGTGGCCGACCGCACCCAGCTCGTGGAGGAGCGCACCCAGCTGCAGAACAAAAAGGCTGAGCTGGACGCCCAGAACAAGCAGATGCAGTCCAAGCAGAACGAGCTCAACAACAGCGTCAAGGAGGCCCGTCTGAGCGCCGCTGAGGCCCAGCAGGCCCAGAAGAACGCCCAGGCAGCCATCGAGTCGGACGAGATGAACTACGAGGCCGTCAAGAAGGAGATCCAGAAGCTCATCGCAGCGGCAGCGGCCAGCAAGCCCCAGCTGAGCTTCAGCGGCTTTATCTGCCCGCTCAGGAGCTATACCCGCATCTCCAGCGAGTACGGCTGGCGCAAAAACCCGGTCTCCGGCGTCAACAAACTCCACGCCGGCATCGACTTTGCCGCCCCCGCAGGCACGCCCATCTACGCAGCCGCCAGCGGCTATGTGCAGGTGGCCGGCTGGTCCAGCGGCGGCTACGGCAACTATGTCATCATCTATCACGGCAAAATGACAGACGGCAACGCCTACTCCACCCTCTACGGCCATATGCGCTCGGTGGCAACGTCGGCGGGCAAGTATGTCAACCAGGGCGACCTCATTGGCTATGTGGGCTCCACCGGCAACTCTACCGGCAACCACCTCCATCTCGAGGTGTGGAAGGGCGGCTCCAAGGCCAATGCGGTCAATCCCCGCGGTTATATTCCGATAAGATAACACAACTGTAATTGAAGTCGAGGGGTCAAAGGAGGCCACAAGGCGAAATGAACGAGCAAAAACGCAAGCGTATCCTTCGGGTGGGCTGTCTGATTCTGGCAGGAGTGTTCCTGCTGTCAGTGCTGGGCAGTGTCATCCTGATGTTTTTGGTCTGAACTGGGGAGGACACTGAATGAACCGCAAAATTTCCGTAGGGATGACCGTGACCATCGTCATTCTGGCAATGACGGTCACTTTTTCCATCACGATGCTGATGGCGATGCGGCTGTTTGACCACACCGTCACCAGCGTGAAGGAAAAGGAGAGCATGTACAACAAGGTGGCCGAGGTAGACCGCTATGTGCGCGCCAACGACTACTACGACATCGACGAGACCGTGCTGTACGACCGTCTGACTGCCGGTTATCTGCTGGGTACCGGCGACAAGTACGCCCGCTACTACACCGCCTCGGCCTACACCGACCTGCTCAACGCCCAGAGCGGCAAGCTGATGGGCATCGGCGTGGAGCTGGCCATCGACCAGTCCGGCTACGCCAAGGTCATCAAAGTGTATGACGAGTCTCCTGCCAAGGAGGCCGGCCTCCAGCGGGGCGATTACATTACCACCATCGACGGCGCAGACATCAAAAGTCTGGGCAGCGTGGAGGCTGTCCAGAACAAACTCCGGGGCGAGAGCGGCACGAGCGTCAATGTAGGCTGGCTGGACAGCGAGAACGCCCAGCACACCGCCGATCTGACCCACTCCGGCTTTACGGCCAACAGCGTCGATTCCGCGCTGGTGCAGGGCAATGTGGGCTACATCAAGATCTGGCAGTTCGACAACTCCACCCCCAGTGAGCTGGACTTTGCGCTCCGCAGCTTGACCGCCAGCGGCGCCCAGAGCTTCATCTTCGACCTGCGCGACAACGGCGGCGGCATCCTTGATGACGCCATCAGCTGCATCGAACTCGTCGCGCCGGAAGGCGTGCTGGCCTACGCTGAGGATAAGGCAGGCAACCGTACCCTGCTGGGCAGCAGCACCGGCGACTCGGTCATCAGCCAGCCCACCGTCTGCCTCGTGAACGAGAACACCGCCAGTGCGGCAGAACTCTTTGCGTCCAGCCTGCGCACCCTGTGCGGCACCCGCCTCGTGGGCAGCACCACGATGGGCAAAGGCACCATCCAGAGCAGCCCCCAGCGCCTCTCGGACGGCAGTGCCGTCGTGGTCACGGTGGCAAAGCTCATCTGCGGCGACGGCTCCTGCTTCGACGGCACCGGCCTGACCGTGGACGTGGAGCGCCCGCTGACTGCTGACGAGCAGGCCAGCTACTATGACTACACCCTCGACACGGACCCGCAGATACAGCGCGCCGTCAGCACCGCACAGCAGCTCACCGGCGTCACCACCGTGGGCGGCGTGAACGACGCTGACATCGCCGCCGACTCCGCCGCAGCCTCTTCGGAGGCCGCAGCCGAGAGCACCGCTTCCAGCGAGGCCGCAGGGGAGGCAGAGGCTTCCTCCGAGGCCGGTGCAGAAGGGGAGCAGGAGGCTGCAAGTGCGCAGTAAACACTTCTTGAAAATAACTTTAGTCGTGTAAATAGCTCAACCTCTCAGTCTGCTTCGCAGACAGCTCCCCTACCGAGGGGAGCCTCTGGCGAAGAGAGTAAGCTTTGCGGAATGCCAAGGCCTCCCCTCGATAGGGAAGGTGGCACGCTGCAGGCGTGACGGAGAGGTTTTGCTGTTTTAGCAAGAAACAGAAAGGAAAACCACTATGCCGGAGCTGACCGACCTCTCCGTTATCCGCACCCTGTGCGAAAAATACGATTTCGCGCTCTCCAAGGGCTTTGGACAGAACTTCATCATCAATCCCGGCCTGCCGCCTAAGATCGTGGACGCCAGCGGCGTCGATAAGAGCTGGGGCGTGCTGGAGATCGGCCCCGGCATCGGCGTGCTGACCAAAGAGCTGGCCCAGCACGCCGCCAAGGTGGTGTCCATCGAGGTGGACGAGCGCCTGCCGCCCCTGCTGGCCGAGACCATGGCGGGCGTGGATAACTTCAAGCTGGTATTGCAGGATGTTCTGAAAGTAGACCTCCGCGCCCTCATCGAGGAGGAGTTCCCCGGGATGCCGGTGGCTGTCTGCGCCAACCTGCCCTACTACATCACCAGCCCCATCGTCATGAAGCTGCTGGGCGACCGCCTGCCCATCCAGAACCTCACCGTCATGGTGCAGAAGGAGGCCGCCGACCGTCTGGCCGCTGCCCCCGGCACCCGGGCGTCCAGCGCCATCAGCTGCGCCGTGAGCTACTACGCCACCTCAAAGCTGATGTTCACCGCCGCGCCGGGCAGCTTCTACCCGGCCCCGAAGGTCACCAGCGCCGTTGTGCGGATGGACATCCGCCCCACTCCCGCCGTACAGGTGGAGGATGAGGACGGCTACTTCGCCCTCATCCGTGCCGCTTTCGGCCAGCGCCGTAAGACCGCCGCCAACGCCATCGCCAGCGGCCTCGGCCTGCCGAAAGATAAGGTCATCGCGGCCATCGAGGCGGCGGGCTTCGACGCCCGCATCCGCCCCGAGGCCCTGACCCTCGAGGACTTCGCTGCCGTACAGCGGGAGCTGAAATAAAATTTTATCATAATAAAACGCCAAGGCCCCCGCAGTTTGGAACAGAACTGCGGGGGCCTTGGTCGTTATGTGGAAGGAATAGAGAATGGCAATGTGCTTACCTCAGCAGTGCGGTGTGGTCTGCGCCGCCCACGATGAAGCTGGCGGTGGAGCCGCTGTGGCGGAGGGTGAAAGGCGTATCGCCCGCACCGAGGGCTGCAACATCGGAGAGGGAGAGGGTGGAAGTGCAGTGTTCGGTGGAGAAGACAACGGTCTCGATGCGCTCAGAGCGAAGGCCGGTCAAATCGGAAAGGACGCCCTGCAGGGACGCCGTCTCATGGGCGACATCAATGTAGAGAACATCGCTGATCTGGTTCAGCTGCGCTGGCGCTCGCCCTTCTCGGTGCAGGTGGGCTCTTTGATGATGACCCACTCGCCGAAGGTGTGGGTCTTGCTGACGGGGATGGCCTCAGTCTGGGTATCGTCGCCGCGGATGCAGTCACGGTGCTTGGAGCCTTGCTCGACACAGGTAGCGTCCCGGTCGATGACCCACTCGCCGTACTCGTGGCCGAGGGCCTTGATGGCCTCAGTCCGGGTATCGCCGCAGACGGAACAGGTGAAGGTCCGCACGCCGTCGGCAGTGCAGGTGGGCTCCTTCGTGACGACGCCTGCATCCCACTTGTGGGTGCTCTTATCCACCGGGATGCTCTCGGTGTAGCTGTCGCCGCAGACGACGCAGGTATAGGTCATGATGCCCGGCTCGGCGCAGGTCGCGGCTTTGGTCACGACGCCCGCGCCGTAGCTGTGCTGGCCGGTGGCTTTGAGCGTTTCGGTCTTCGTATCGCCGCAGACCGCGCACTTGTAGGTGACGGTGCCGTCCTCGCCGCAGGTAGCCGCTGTCGTGGAGAGGAGTTTCCACTGATGCTCGCCGGTGGCGGGGATGCTCTCGGTCTGGGTAGCGTCGCCGCGGATGCAATCACGGTGTTTGGAGCCTTCCTTGACACAGGTGGCGTCCCGGTCAATGACCCACTCGCCGTACTCGTGGCCGGGGGCCTCAATGGCCTCAGTCCGGGTATTGTGGCAGACGGTACAGGTGAAGGTGCGTACGCCCTTCTCAGTGCAGGTGGGCTTCTTCGTGACGACGCCCTCGTTCCAGGTGTGCTGGCCGGTGGCGGGGAGAGTGTGGCGGAACGTGGTGCCGCAGTGGTCCACCATGCAGGTGTATTCGATGTAGCCGGGGTTGCCGCAGTCCGGCTCCTGACGGTCGCTGACTTTCCAGTTGTGGACGGAAGAGATGTCGCCGTACCTGGCCTTTTCTTCCTCGCTCATCTCGGCCTTTACGCTGCCGCTGTGGGATGGCTGGCTGGCCGCGTAGACACCGTTGTGGAAGAGCCGCGAGATGCTGGTGGTGCCGCTTTTTACGAGCTTCACGAGGCCCGACTTACCGTTTTCCGCGAGCTGGATGACTTTGTCCAGCTTCTTGCCGTCGCTGCTTTGGATGGCATTGGCGGCGTCGGGGGCGGTTGCGGTGATGTCCAGCGGGGCGTCGGCATTGCTGATGGAGACGCTGCCGTTGCCAATGGCAGGGGCTTTGTCGTTGCCGGTGGCGATGATGGTGCCGCCGGTGATGTTGATGGTGACAGCGCCCTTCTTGCTGTCGTCTTTGGTGTCACTGCTGCCGCCGCCGATGCCTGCGCCGCTGAGCCGTGAGCCATGATAGGAAGGGTCAGAGGCAGAGCTGATGCCGCCCGTGGCCGTGATAGTGCCGCCCTCGATGTTGATGGTGGTCTTATTAAGGGCGTTGCCGCCGGAGCCGATGCCGGCACCGGAAGCCCAGCAGCGTTCGTTCTCTACGCCGCCGCCTTTGGCCACAATGATGGGGATGACGGTGCCGTCGTTGCTGTTGCGGATGGTGATGGTGGTGCTGCCCACAGAGGGATCTTTGATGTCACCGACATAGTGGCCGGAGCCGATGCCCGCAGCGGTGGAGCCGCCGGTAGCGGTAACTTTTGTTGCACCCTCGATGAGGATGGTGGTGTTGCCATTGGCGTCGCTGCCGCTGCCGATGCCGGCACCGCCGCCGCCAAGGGAGGAATTACCGCCGCCGGTGGCCGTAACGGTCACGCCGTCGCGGAGAGTGATGCTGGTGTCGCCGGTGGAGTCGCTGCCCGAACCGATGCCCGCGCTGCCCTTGTAGCCGTCGCCGCCGCCCGTGGCCTTAACAGTGCCGCCGGAAATATCAATGGTAGTCTTTCCGGAAGAATTGATACCGGAACCGATGCCTGTGCCGTGGTTTAAGTACCCGACGATAAAGCCCTTGGCTGTGACATTGCTGCCTGTGATGCGAATGTCGGTGTTGCCCTTGGCGCTATCGCCGCTGCCGATGCCGGAACCATCATAACTCGAAGCCTCGATTTTGCCACCGTTGATCTTGATGTCCGTGGCGTTAGTAGAATAGCTGCCGCTGCCGATGGCTGCACTGGAGTAGCTGGAGGCTGTGACGTTGCTGTCAGTGATACGGATAATGGTCTTGAGGTCGTTCGGCGTACCTGTAGGAAGACTGTAGATGTCTCCTTCACTACCGCTGCCGATGGCTGCGCCGTTGCCGCCGACGGCCTTTACCGTGCTGCTTTCTATCGTGATGTCGGTGTTGCCCTTGGCGCCTTTGCCGCTGCCGATGCCTGCACCGTTGTAGGCAAAAGCATGTTTGACACCCTTTTCGGCTTTTGTATCGTGGATGTTGACGGTCGTCTTGCCGGTGGAGGATTCGCCCGAACCGATGGCTGCGCCGCCGTCGACGCCGCCCGTGGCCTTTTCAATGGTGCCGCCGGAGATGGCGACGGTGGTGTTTCCGGAGGCTCCCATGCCGCCGCCGATGCCTGCGCCGCCGGTGGCCTGATGTATATCGCCGCCGGAGATGGCGAGGCTTTCGCCGCCGTGGATGCCGCTGCCGCCAGCGCCGCTTTCGGCGCTGCCGCCGGTGGCCTGCTCTATCCTGCCGCCGGAGATGTTCAGGGTGCTGTCGCTGCGGATGCCGTCGCCCGCCTTGCCGCTTTTGGCTGTGCCGCCGGTGGCCTGCTGTATCCAGCCGGAGATGGCGAGGCTGTCGCTGGCGGAAATGCCTGCGCCGCCGGTGTCCTTCTCGCCGGTGCCGGTGGAGTTGCCGCCGATGGCTTTTTCGATGATGGTACCGGCAAGGATCTCCATGGTCTTGCCAAAGATGCCTTTGCCGCCGGAAATTGTGCCGTTGCCGCCCTGCGCGGTTCCGATGGTGTAGAGCTGCGCGGTTCCGGTGGTGCTGCCGGAGATGGTGAACTTACTATCGTCACTGCGGATGCCGTCGCCGCCGGTGCCAGCGGTAGAATCGCCGCCCTTCGCGGTTCCGATGGTGCCGCCGGAGATGGTGAGGGCGTCGCCGCAGTAGATGCCGCTGCCGCCGCTCTTGTAGTCGGCAGTTGCATTGCCGCCCTTGGCGTTTCTGATGTTGCCGCTCGTGATGCTGATTTTGCCGTCGCTGTGGATGCCATTGCCGCCTTTTGCTTCTGCGGTAGAGGTTCCACCGAGAGCACCTGTGGTGGTATCGGGAGTTTTACCATCAGTGCCCAAGCTGCCGATGGTACCGCTCTCGATGGAGAGGTCGTCTTTGCTGTAGATGCCTGCGCCGCCGCTCTTGCCGGTGCCGCCCTGCGCGGTTCCGATGGTGCCGCCGGAGATGGTGAGCTTGCCGTCGCTGTGGATGCCGTCGCCGGCGTCGTGGGAACCATAGCCGTCGCCGCCCTTCGCTTTTTCGATGGTGCCGCCCTCGATCTTGACGGTAATATTCTTGCTATCGCAACCTCCGCCGATGCCGTCGCCGGTGTTGCCACCGGTGGCGTTCTTGATGGTGCCGCTCTTGATGGTGACTGTGGTCTGGCCGGTGCTTCCGTCACCGCTGCCGATGCCGGCACCACCGGAGCCGCCCTGCGCGTTTTCGATGGTGCCGCCGGAGATGGTGATATTGGTGTTGCCTGTAGCGTCCGACCCACTGCCGATGCCGGCACCACCCTGATCGGTCCGCGCATTGATTTTGGCAGTGCCGCTGATGGTGATATTGGTTTCGCCGGTAGCCCATGTACCGCTGCCAATGCCGGCACCATCGGAGGCACCGATGGCGGTGATGTCGCCGCCTGTTATCTCAATGGTGCCGGCACCACTGTTGCTTACTTTGCCGGTGTTCCAGACGCTGCCGATGCCAGCAGAGGCACCGCTGCCTGTGGCGGTCAGGCTGCCGGTGTTGCGGCCATTTTCATTTCCGGATGTGATGGTCAGTTTGCCGGTGTCTTCTCTGCCATAATAGTCCTTTTCGTTGTGCTCGAGGCCGGCATGTTGGCCGTCGCTGGTGAGGGTATTGTCGCCCTTGAGCGTGATCGTCGTGCCGCCCGCGCCCTCGACGCTGAGGGCGGCGTCATTTTTGGCCTTAATGTTGACATTGTCCAGCGTCACGTTGAGGGTGTTGTCATTGCCTTTGGCCTTGTTGATGATGCGGATGACATAGTTGGTGACGTTTTCGGCTGTGCTCCTGAAGTTTTCCGCCGCGCGTTCCAAGACCGTGGTCGATTCGTCCCGGGTCTCTTCGTCGTCATTGGCGTCGGCGACCTTAAGGGATGCGCCGGTGTACGTGAGCTGGCTTTTGGGTGTAGAGAGGCTGCTCTCCGTGCTTTCCGTGCCTTCCGTGCCTTCGGCAGGGGTCTCGCTGCCGGTGGTGGGAGTGCCGCCCGCCGAGCCGGAGGTGCCTCTCTCAGAGCCTTTGCTCTCAGGGTCAGAGCTTCCCGCGCCGGTGTTCTTGCCGCCGGTCTGGTCCTTTTTCGTGGGATCAGTCTCGTTTTCCTCGCCGCCGGTAGTGTCGTCAGGCTAGTTCTTGCTTTCTTCGCCGCCGGTGGTGTCGCCGGTCTGGTCCTTGTTTTCCTCGCTGCCGGTGGTGCCGCCGGTCTGGTTCTTGTTTTCCTCGCTGCCAGTGGTGTCGCCGGTCTGGTTCTCGTTTTCCTCGCCGCCGGTGGTATCGTCGGTCTGGTTCTCGTTTTCCTCGCTGCCGGTGGTATCGTCAGGCTGGTTCTTGTTTTTCTCGCTGCCATCGTCAGAAGACACGTTGCCCTTGGGGGCGCCGAGGTAGACCATGTCTTCGTTTTCGCTGTCGCTGTCTTCTGATGGGGGCGTGGCCAACTTGGGTTGGGCGGGAGAGGGTGCGGAGGTGATGCCGGTAGAAGAGCTGCCGCCGGAGGCGGTGGTATCCTCTGAGCGCTTGCCGCCCTTGATGATGATATTGCCGTCGCTGTCCTTTGTAGCAGTAGGATTTCCCGAGTGCTTGACATAGGTGCCGCTTTTGTCTTTGGTGACTGTGATGTCACCATCGCCTATGTAATAGGTATCCGCATACGCCGGTGCGGCCATGCCGGCCACCATTGCGGCTGTCAGCGCCAGCGCCGTCACCCGGTGGGACGCAGGCCGGGGGGACGGCACCCGCAGCGGATGCCCCAGAACGCGCATTGCAAGCTTGCGATAAGAGATCATAGAAACCTCCTCTGAAAAATGTGAGTTTTGCACAGAAGTTCAAGACGAAGCGGCAGGAACTTGTGAAAGAAGCATAAATATTAAGCTTGTTTTATTCTATCACATTCCGGCCATAATGTGGCCGTATCTGCGTGAATCGCCTCGCGGATGTCTCGAAACGCCCTGAAACAGCGCTGCATGGGCCGACAGCGGGCCGGACAAAGATATTGACAAGCGGGGAGGTTTCTGGTATTCTACTAGAGTACCCTGTGCAAACGATACTCGCTGGTGTGGCGCAATGGCAGCGCAACTGATTTGTAATGGCCAGAGGCCAAAATAGAGATATAATCAACTGTCCGAATGTGATTTTTCATGTTCGGGCATTATTTTTTGCTTTTCTCTTGAACAGTGCGGCGTAACTGATTGAATCCTTCCAAGCAGAAATAAAAAGGGCATCTTT
>OOCT01000611.1_pt1 | contig 25045 bp, 20 predicted proteins | sample 1671851 | NCBI WGS metagenome assembly OOCT01 (sample SAMN06348199, study PRJEB24527) | human gut metagenome | biome: human gut; feature: ankylosing spondylitis patient; material: feces | host: Homo sapiens | place: China | collected 2015-10
GGGAGCCTCTGGCGAAGAGATAAAGCTTTACGAAATGCCAAGGCCTCTCCTCGATAGGAGAGGTGGCATTGCGAAGCAATGACGGAGAGGTTAACCCACGATGGGTGCCAGGCTGTCCTGCTTTCCGCCGTAGATGCCCATGGGCTCGACGTGGATGCCGGCGACGGTCACCAGATGGGTACCCTTCTCCTCGTTGAAGTTGTCCAGATACGGCTGATGCTGGAAGTAGTTGGTGTCGCACTGGCCGTCCTCGACGATGGTGTTGGGGATCACATAGTCGTCGTACTCCTGAATATCCAGAGTGATGCCCTTAGCGGCCAGAATGTCCTTGCAGACCTCCAGGACCTCGCAGTGGGGAGCGGGAGTAGCAGCGCAGCTGACGGTCTCGCCGTTCAGTGCATCGTAGTCGATGGAAGCGTCATAGCCATCGGTCGGGGTCTCGACGACGGAGACGACAGCGCCCTTGTAGTTCTCATCCATGAAGTCCTTGACCTGCTGGCTCTGCAGGGCGGCGACGAGGGCCTTGATCTTGGGCTCGTTTTCGTTGCCCTCCTTGCAGACCAGAACATTGACGTAAGCAGAAGAGCCGTCCTCCATTGCCAGAGCGTCGGTCATGGGGTCCAGACCAGCGGAGATGGCGTAGTTGGAGTTGATGACAGCGTAGTCCTCATCCTGCAGGACGTTGGGGACCTGAGCAGCCTCGACCTCATCGACGGTGACGTTCAGGGGGTTCTCCTCGATGTCGTTCTTGGTGGCGGTCAGGCCGGCGTCAGCCTTCAGCTTGAAGAAGCCATTCTTCTCCAGCAGGGTCAGAGCGCGGGCCTCGTTGGTGGTGTCGTTGGGGACAGCGACCTTCACCTTGTCCAGCTTTGCCACAGCGGAAGCAGCCTCAGAAGAAGCGGCAGCAGAGCTTGCGGTGGAAGAAGAGCCGCCGCAGGCGGTCAGGGCTGCAGCAGCGGCTGCAACACCGGTAACTTTCAGAAAATCACGACGAGTAATCATAGTTTTTTCCCTCTCTATTATTGGATAAAAATGTACAGCGGCGGCGCGGCACAGTCCGCGCCAGCCTTGAACGGAAGCATCAAAAAAAGCCCCCGTCCCTGCCAGCCATGCGCTGCACAAGGACGGAGGCCTGAAACTTCCGTGGTACCACCTTGGTTCACAGCATCCTCGCGGACACTGCCTCAAAACTGCGGCAGAATTTTTTCTGCTTACAGCCGGACGCTTTAACGGGCGCACCCGTCGCGGACTAGTGCTCTTGCTCTTCATCCGCGCAGCTCCGAGACCATTTTCAGCTCCCTGTTTCCTGCCCTTTTCCACCTGCCGGGCTCTCTGGTAAGGCTCATGCGAAAGCTTACTCTTCTCTTCACAGCCATTTTTGTGATATTGCGTTTATTGTACTCGCCTCGACGGGATTTGTCAACCCCCTAAAACAAACTTTTTCAGTAGGGAATTGAAGATTCTTCGCCCATGAGACAAAATATGCCCCCGCGCTGTGTGCGCGGGGGCATATTCAGAAGCTATCTATCAGCCCTGCTCCTGCTGTGCCTTCTTGGCTTCGAGAGCCAGGATGGCGTCGCGGCGGCTCAGGTTGATGCGGCCCTGCTGGTCGATGTCCGTCACCTTGACGACGATGGCATCACCCACAGCAACAACATCTTCCACGCGCTCGACACGCTTGGTGTCCAGCTTGGAGATGTGGACGAGGCCCTCCTTGCCCGGAGCGATCTCGACGAAAGCACCGAAGTTCATCAGACGGGTGACCTTGCCCTTGTAGATAGCACCGATCTCGGGGTCTTCCACGATAGTCTTGATGGTGAAGATGGCGCGCTTTGCGTCCTCCTGGTCCACAGCGGAGACGAAGACGTGGCCGTCCTCCTGCACGTCGATCTTGCAGTTGCAGGTGGCGCAGATGTCCTGGATGACCTTGCCGCCCTTGCCGATGACGTCCTTGATCTTATCGGTGGGGATCATCATGCTGAACATCTTGGGGGCCCAGCGGCTCAGCTCGCGGCGGGGCTCTGCGATGACGGGCTTGATGATCTCATCGAGGATGTACAGACGGCCCTTGCGGCACTTCTCGAAGGCCTCGGCGATGATGTCGTAGGTCAGGCCGTCTATCTTAATATCCATCTGGATGGCGGTGATGCCCTTGCGGGTGCCGCCCACCTTGAAGTCCATATCGCCGTGGAAGTCCTCGACGCCCTGAATGTCCAGCATGGTCATCCAGCGGTCGCCCTCGGTGATGAGGCCGCAGGAAATGCCGGCGACGGGAGCCTTGATGGGGACGCCTGCGTCCATCAGAGCCAGCGTGGAGCCGCAGATGGAAGCCTGAGAGGTGGAGCCGTTGGAAGAGAGGACCTCAGACACGCAGCGGATGGTGTAGGGGAACTCTTCCAGAGAGGGCAGCACAGGCACGAGAGCGCGCTCAGCCAGTGCGCCGTGGCCGATCTCGCGGCGGCCGGGGCTACGGGGTGCGCGGGCCTCGCCGACGGAGTACGGCGGGAAATTGTAGTGATGGATGTAGCGCTTGGTCTGCTCGTCGGTCAGGTCATCCATGAGCTGGTTGTCCTTGGTGCCGCCGAGGGTGCAGGTGGTGAGCACCTGAGTCTGGCCGCGGGTGAACATACCGGAGCCATGCACACGGGGCAGGATGCCTACTTCTGCGGCCAGCGGGCGGATTTCGTTGATGCCGCGGCCATCCACGCGCTTGCCCTCGTCCAGCAGCCAGCGGCGGACGACGTACTTCTGCATCTTGTAGCTGACGAGGTCGAGGTCGGCCTCGGTCAGGTCGGGGTACTCCTCGGCGATCTTGTCCATGATGGGCAGCAGAGCGGCATCACGCACATTCTTGTCGTCGGTATCCATGGCGGACTTGAAGTCGTCGAGATACTTCTCCTTGATGGCGTGGAACACGTCCATATCGAGGCCCACGACCTGGAAATCGATCTTCGGCTTGCCGCGCTCGGCCACGATGCCGTTGATAAAGGTGATGATCTTCTTGATCTCCACGTGAGCAGCCTTGATGGCGTTCAGCATGGTGTCCTCATCGACCTCATTGGCACCGGCCTCGATCATGACGATCTTGTCCATGGTGGCGGCGACGGTCAGGGCCAGGTCGCTCTTCTTGCGCTGCTCCTGAGTGGGATTCAGGACGATCTCGCCGTCCACCAGACCCACCTGCACGCCGCCGATAGGGCCGTTCCAGGGGATCTCGGACACAGCGGTGACCAGAGAAGCGCCGATCATGCCGGCGATCTCAGGGCTGCAGTCGGGGTCAAGGCTCATGACGGTCATGGTGATGCAGACGTCGTTGCGCATCTCCTTCGGGAACAGCGGGCGCATGGGACGGTCCACGACGCGGCTGGTCAGGATGGCGCGCTCGCCGGGGCGGCCCTCACGGCGCATGAAGCTGCCAGGGATACGGCCTGCGGCGTAGAGCTTTTCCTCGTACTCCACGTTCAGGGGGAAGAAATCGACGCCCTCGCGGGGCTTGGGGCTCATGACCACGTTGCACATCACGCAGGTCTCGCCGTAGCGGATGAGGGCGCTTGCGTTGGACAAGCCGCACATCTTGCCCATCTCCACCTTGAAGGGGCGGCCTGCCAGCGTAGTCTCGTAAACTTTGAAGTTGTCAAAGTTTTCTTTGCGGGAACCAAATTCGATTGCCATTTGGTTTGCCTCCTTATGTCCGTTTGATATTCCAAAAGGCTGCCCGCCGCGCATCATAGCAATAAATCCAGCGTCCGTGCCGCTTCGCACAGGCGTTCGATTTACTGCTGCAACACGCAGCAGCGGCCTATTTGTTCCAGTGCCTGGGATACAAGAGAAAATCCAACATAAAAGAGCAAAGGGCAGGCACCATTTGCGGTACCTGCCCTCTGTTTTCTATTACTTACGCAGACCCAGAGTTGCGATCAGAGCACGGTAACGCTCGATGTCCTTCTTCTGGAGGTAGGCCAGCAGATTGCGGCGGCGGCCAACCATCTTCATCAGACCACGGCGGCTGTGGTGATCGTTAGGGTTCTTCTTCAGGTGCTCGTTCAGCTCGTTGATGTGAGCGGTCAGCAGAGCGACCTGGACTTCGGGAGAGCCAGTGTCCTTCTCGGTCAGAGCGACTTTGGCCATAACTTCCTGCTTGTTCATAGTAACAGTACCTCTTTATAAAATTTTTATTTGCCAGCGACACAGCAGCGGGAAAACGGTACTCCCGAGTGGGCATACTCCCAGCCCCGTATCGTGGTAACAGGGCTAGTATAACAGAAACCAACGTAAAAAGCAAGAAAAATTTTTACAGATCCGCAAAAATGAGGATGTTGTTTTCCTGTCAAATCATGTTATAATCTGTCTATTGTGATAAAGAGGTAGATCTAATGACACATTGTTTTTCCCGCCGCAGCTTCCTCAAAGGAAGCGCAGCCGCCGCAGCGGCCCTCACCAGCCCGCTCCTCCCGGCTGGTGCAGCTTTTTCTGAAACCGAAAACGGCCTGTTCTCCCCTGTCTCTGCTCTCTGCCAGACCCAGTACGGCCCGGTGAGGGGCAGAGAGGGCAAAAACGGCCTGCTCTGCTGGTACGGCATCCCCTACGGTGCCGCGCCCACGGGCGAAAGCCGCTGGACCGCGCCGCTGGAGCCTTCCCGCTGGCAGACTGTGCGGGACTGCACCAGCCCCGCCCCGGCGGCCTACCAGTACACCACTTTCCCCCTCGGCACCGAGGACTGCCTGACACTGGACGTTTATTCTTCCGCTGAGGCCAAAAAGCGGCCCGTCCTCGTCTATCTGCACGGCAGCGCCGCCACAGGCTCATCTCTCGAGCTGCCCGGCAGCGAACTCGTGCGGGACGCGGGCTGCGTCTTTGTTGCGCTCAACTACCGGCTGGGGCTGTTCGGGTGGAACTGCCTGCCCGCCCTCACTGCAGACCCGGACGCCACCGGAAACTTTGCCCTGCTGGACATCGCCCGGGCGCTGGACTGGGTGCGGGACAACATCCGCCGCTTCGGCGGCGACGCCGACAACATCACCCTTTGCGGCTTCTCTGACGGCGGACGGATGGCAGCGGCCCTTGCGGGCAGCCCGCTCTTCCGTGGGCGATTCCAGAAGGCCGTCGCCATCTCCGGCGGGCTGTTCCTCGCCGACCCGGACGCTTCGGCCCGTCAGCTGGCCGAGCGCTTCGCGCCGCTGGCCGTGGAAGATGGGCGGTTCGCTGACACGGCTTCTGCCGCCGAATGGCTGCTGACGCCTGGGTCTGACGTCCGGGAATGGCTCTGCGGCCTCGAACCGGCCCGCATTGCGGCCCTCGGCAAACCAGCCATCCTCTACGCAGACGATGTAGTGCTCTCCCGGGGCGCCCGGAGTGCTGTTTCCCTCCTGCTGCTCAGCAGCGCCACTGAATTCAGCGGCTTTGTCCGGGACGACCTGCGGCCCGCTTCCAGCGCGGCCCGGGCCTATGCCGTAAAATACGGCTCAGCCCTCTGCCGCTGGAGCAGCACCGAAGCTGTCGCCGAAGCGCTGGGCGGCAGTGCTCCGGTCTGGCTTGGCCTCATCGACTACGGCGGGACCGACAGTCAGACGGCTATCCCGGGCCTCGGCTCTTTCCACGGCCTGCCGCTGGCGCTCTTCTCGTCCGAAAGCAGCTATTCTGCCTGTGCTGATTTGTCTTCAGCCGGTGCGAAGGCCCTTTCGGCCCAGCTGAAGCAGGCGCTTGCCGGTTTCATGACCAGCGGTTCCCCGGGCTGGGACGCCTGGACACCGCGAGACCGCGACGCCCTCCACTTCGATGCCGACAGCGAAACTGTCTGCATCACCCTCAACTCCTACCCGGATACCCAGGAAAGCATCCGCGCCGCCATGGCCGCAGACACGTCCCTCTCCGCCGCCGAAAAGGAAACGGTGGAGCACCTCTATTTTTCCGGTTTCTCTTTCTGACTATAGCAGTTTGCGTTTTTAATGCACAAGCAACAGCCGCAAACTGCATATCGCAAAGATGCCGTTTTGACCGGCACTATTTTTGAAAATTGCGATAAGCAAAAACGCACCTCACCGATAGCTTTCATTGGTGAAGTGCGTTCTTGTTTTATTCAGCGGATGATGCCGCCCACAGCCTTTTTGATCTCGGCTTTGTTCCGGTACATCGCAGCGTCAGCCTCCATGAACAGCTCGTCCGCCGTCATGGTGCGGCCTGCCTGCATGGCGTGACCCACTGCAATGGAGACGGGATACTCTTCCTTCGCATCCCACTCCGCACACAAGTTCCGGAGCTTTTCGACTGCTGCCTTCACAGCGTCCTCATCCACCGCAGTCGCAATGACCGCGAACTCGTCGCCGCCGATGCGGAAGCAGTCCTCGGCCCGGTAAAAGGCCTCCCGGATGCAGCGGGCTGCACAGCAGAGCAGTTCGTCACCGGCACGGTGGCCGTATTGGTCGTTGGTCTGCTTGAGCCAGTTGACGTCCATAACGATGTAGGTCCAGTCCGTGCGCTCGGGCCAGCGGGACTTCATATACTTGAAGGCCGTATAGTTGAAAAGCCCGGTCAGCGAGTCGACGTAGGCCAGATTTTTGTAGTTTTCCAGCTGGGCCTGTTCGTCGATGGCCTGCCGGATGCGGTGGAGCACGATGCGGCCCAGCATCACCAGAAATCCCAGCAGACCGGCGCAGTAGCACACGGCGTAGATCCGGCCCCGGTAGCCGCTGTAGAAGGTCGCCAGCGCAAGCAGAGTACCCGCTGCCAGCAAGCCGAAAGCCAACAGGATGTTCCTCACCTCGCCGCTGTGGTTCTTTTTATAGGAGACCATGAGGGTATGGAATGCTGCCAGAATGCTGGCAATGACGGTGATATGAATGGGCATGAGCAGCCACAACATGGGCTGCCCGACCAGCAGCCAACCCGCAGCATCTGCTGCTACCAGTACCAGCGCAGCCATCTGCGGGAGGCGGATGAGCCAGCCATCATTCTTTACGGTGCAGCGGATGAATTCCAGCGTGAAAGGCGCTGTGAGGCTGAAGGTGACCAGTGAGACGAACACGACGAGATTCACCCTGTCCGTCACCAGTGCCAGCAGCTCGGAATCGGTCAGCACCCAGATGCCGGCGTCCAGCATCAGCCCGATCATCACCCGGGTCTGATGCTGGACCTCCGGAGTGAAGATGCTGCGCATCGTCACCATCAGAACGCCAAGCTCCACGGCGCAGAGAACACAGAGCAGGAAGAACACCAGCGCGTAAAGGCTGCGCCTGAAGTAATAGCTGCTCAGTTTCGTCTGGGTGGCCAGCACCGACTCGCTGCTCAGCATCGCGCTGAGGGCCTCGGGCTCCGCACAGCGGAGCACCAGCGTCTTTCCGGCTGCGCCCTCCGGCAGAGCAGCAAAGAGCCGCATCTCTGCCGGGCCGCTGTCCGGGTCATAGGTATAGAACCCCGTCTCCTTGCCGTCCGCTGCCCGCAGCCCGAGGCTGAACTTCTGCTTCGTGCCGCGGATGCTCAGCATCAGGCTTTCCCCATGCTTTCCGGAATGTCATACACGGCCTGCTGATCTGTTTCCAGCGTCCAGCTGTCGTTCAGTTCCTGCAGACTGCCCTGTACCAGTGTGCGGTGAGGGTCTTCCTGAACACGGCAGGAGTCTGCCACCCCCAGAAGGACCAGCAGCGCCACCAGCCAGACCAGGATGCGCAGGCACCATTTCTGTTTTGTTTTTTTCATAAAGTTCACTCCGCAAAGTATTCCTGCGCGCGCTGGGCTGCGTGGTCGATGCACTCGCGCAGCTCATCCAGCGTGTCGAACTTTTTGCTGGGGCTGAGGTAGGCGTGGAACTCCACCACCGGGTCGGTGCCGTAAAGGTCGCCGGTAAAGCCCGGGATGAAGGTCTCGCAGGTCACCTTGCTCTCGTCGCTGTTGACGGTGGGCCGGGTGCCAAGGCCGGTGGCCGAGGGGTACCATCTGTCCCCTATCCTGGTGCGGGTGATATAGATGCCGTACCGGGGCAGCTGGAAGCCCTGCGGGTAGAGCTGATTGATGGTCGGCACGCCCAGCGTCCGGCCAAGGCCCGCCCCGTGATGCACCGTGAAGCGGATGGCGTAGGGCATCCCCAGCATGGCATTGGCCGCTGGGATGTCACCGCCTTCCAGCGCGGTGCGGATGCGGGTGGAGGAAACAGGCTTCTCCTCAAACTGCGCCATCGGCAGGACGACTACCTCCACGCCCAGCGGTGCGCAGAGCTGACGCAGCAGCTCCGGTGTGCCTGCCGCCCTGGCACCGAAGGTGAAGTTCTCGCCGCAGAACAGCGCCCGGGCGTTGCAGTCCCGGATGATGCCCAGCACGAACTGCTCCGGCGTCATGGCCTTGATCTCCTCGAAATCAGGACAGAGATAGTGCTCCACGCCGAGGCTGGCGATGAGGGCGTGCTTGTCCTCGGTGGAGAGCAGGCGCTTGCCCTTCATCTTGTTTTCGGTGGGCAGGCGGAAGGTGAACACCGCCGGTGCCGCGCCATGGGCCTTGGCCCACTCCACTGCGCCATTGATGACCGCGCGGTGGCCGATGTGGATGCCGTCAAAAAAGCCCATTGCCACAGCAGAGCCGTGGGCACCGCCCAGCGCAAGCGGCGCAAGCTGTGAATAGATCTGCATGAATGTTTAGTCCTTTTCGTTTCTCTCTACAAAGAGTTTTTCGACCTTGAGCACGCCGCCGGTGATGTTCGCAAGACCCAGAAACTGGCCCTCGGCATTGCGGACACGGTAGCGGCCATCTGCCGCCGGGTAGCGGCTGGTGGGGCAGCCGTTGTACAGGTGCTGCTCCACCCTCGGCTCTACCACCAGCAGAGGCAGGCTCTCGAACACGCTCTCCACCGGCAGCATCAAAGCCTGCAGTGCCTCGGGGCCTGCGTCCTTTGCCGCCTGTATCTCTTCCAGCGTGTGGGCGTCGGCCTCGGTGTAGACACCCGCCGCCGTGCGGCGCAAAGCGCTCATGGTGCCTTTCTGGCCCATAGCGGCGGCAATGTCCTCCAACAGAGTGCGGATATACGTTCCCTTGGAGCAGCGGACGGTGAGGACGTATTCGTTCTCCACCGGGCTGCCGCCGTACCGGATGTCCAGTATCTCGATGGGGCGGGCCTTCCGCTCCACCGTGACGCCCTCGCGGGCCAGCTTATAGAGGGGCTGGCCGTTGATCTTGACCGCCGAGTACATGGGCGGCGTCTGCATCTGGGGGCCGAGAAACCGGGGCAGAACAGCCAGCAGCTCCTTCTCCCCTGCCGTCACCGGGGCTGTTTCCAGCACGGTGCCGGTGATGTCGCCGGTGTCGGTCTGCATCCCCAGCCGCAGCCGGGCGCAGTAGGTCTTGGTGTGGTCGAGCTGAAGGTCCACGGCCTTGCTGGCCCCGCCGCAGAACACCGGCAGAACGCCGGTGGCCATGGGGTCCAGCGTACCGCTGTGACCCAGCTTGCGGGTACCGAGGATGCCGCGCAGCTTGGCGATGACGTCAAAGCTGGTCCACTCCATCGGCTTATCTACGATAAGGATGCCCTGCATCAGCTTTCCTCCTGCGTCTCGGGGCGGTCGAGTTCCGCCTCCACTTCGGCCAGAATGGCGCTCTTGGCGTTGTCGAGGTTGCCCAGCAGCTCACAGCCCGCTGCGCGGGTGTGGCCGCCGCCGCCCAGACGCCGTGCGATGGCGCAGGCGTCCACGCCCTTGGCGGTGCGCACGCTGATGCGGTAGCTGCCGCCGGGCTGCTGACGGAGCAGCAGGCCCACTTTGACCCCCTCGATGCTGATGGGCAGGCTGGTCAGCTCTTCCAGGTCAGCCGGGTCCACGCCGCTCTGCTCTATCTCGTCCCGGGTCAGATACATCAGGGCGCAGCGGCCCTCAAGATGATATTCCAGATGGTTGCGGGCGATACGCTCCGCCTCCATCCGCTCCCGGGGTTTGGTGTCGAAGAGCAGGGTGTTCAGCTCCTCCACCTGCGCACCGGCCAGAATGAGCTTTGCAGCCACGAGGTGGGTGTTGGCGGTGGTGGAAGAGAACCGGAAGCAGCCGGTGTCAGTAGCGAGGCCGGTGTAGAGGCAGTTGGCGATGAGGGGGGTGATCTCCACGCCCATCTCGTTGATGACCTCATACAGAAGCTCTGCCGCTGCGGCCGCATTGCCGTCCAGCAGGGTGAAATCCGCATAGCCGCTGTTGCCCGTGTGGTGGTCGATGCAGAGATCGACGTGGCGGGTATACTGCGGCACACCGTTGTTTTCACCAAAGAGCTGCACGCTGGCAACATCCACGGCCACAACGGTCTTGGGCTCAAACTCGCCCCGGAACGGCACCGGTGCAGTAAAGCTGTAGCGGGAAGGCACTGCATCGGAGCAGAGTACAGCTGCCGTCTTGCCCAGCGCCTTGAGCGCGTGGCAGAGGGCGCTGCCGCAGCCGATGGTGTCGCCGTCCGGGTTTTTATGACACAGGACCAGAATGTTGTCCGCAGCACAGAGGCGCTCGGCCATCTGCTGCACATTGAGCTGTTCTGTCATTTGATGGATCCATCCTTTCCGCAGCGCTGGATTTATTCCTCGGTCTCGGCGGGCTGAGAGTCCTCAGCGTCGCCGTTCACATTCAGCGTGCGGAGCAGCTCATTGATGTGGGCTGCATAGGCGGCACCGTCGTCCTCCACAAAGATGAAGCGGGGTGCCTTGCGGATGTGCATTTTCTTGCTCACTTCGGTGCGCACATGGCCTGCGGCGCGGTTCAGGGCCTCGATAGCGGGCTTGGGGCCGTCCTCACGGCCCATCACGCTCACATAGACCTTCGCCACGTCCAGGTCGGGCGTCACATCCAGCCGGGTGACGGTCAGCAGACCGCCCTCCAGCCGCGGGTCTTTCAGCCGTCCGATGATGGCGATGAGCTCACGCTTCATGTCCTGCGCCAGACGGCCCATATTTTTCTGAGACATAGTTTCTCCTCTGAAAAGCCCGTTATCACCGCCCGGGGGCGGTGATAACAGCAGCTTCAACTCTTAGTCGCGGTATTCTTCCATCTTGAAGGCCTCGTAGACGTCGCCTTCCTTGACGTCGGCAAACTTTGCCAGAGTAACGCCGCACTCGTAGCCCTCGGCCACTTCCTTGGCGTCGTCCTTGAAGCGCTTCAGAGATGCGATCTCGTCCTCCGTGATGACGATGCCGTCACGGACGACACGCACCTTGCTGTCGCGGGTGATCTTGCCGCTGGTGACACGGCAGCCTGCGACGGTGCCGACGTTGGAGATCTTGTAGACCTGACGGACCTGCAGCTCGCCCAGAGACACCTCGCGGAACTTGGGAGCCAGCATACCCTTCATAGCGTCGGTGACGTCGTTGATGGCGTCATAGATGACGCGGTACATACGCATCTCGACCTTGGTGGCAGCGGCCTCTTCCTTCGCCACGTTGTCGGGGCGGACGTTGAAGCCGATGATGATGGCGTTGGATGCGTCGGCCAGGTCAACGTCGGACTTGCTGATGGCGCCGACGCCGGCGTGGATGACGCGGACGCGGACCTCGTCGTTGGAGATCTTCTCGAGGCTCTGCTTGACAGCCTCGGCGGAGCCCTGCACGTCAGCCTTAACGACGATGGCCAGCTCCTTCATATCGTTCTGAGCCATCTGGCTGAACAGGTTATCCAGAGTGACCTTCTGGAAGGAGGAGAACTGCTTCTCCTTGGCGGCAGCGATGCGCTGCTCGGCCAGCTCACGGGCCAGACGCTCGTCCTCGACGGCCTCGAACAGGTCGCCGGCCTCAGGCACAGCGGTCAGACCGGTGATCTCCACAGGAGTGGAGGGGCCGGCGTCGTTCAGCAGGATGCCCTTGTCGCTGCGCATGGTACGCACACGGCCCACGGCGGTACCGGCGATGATGACATCGCCGGAGTGGAGGGTGCCGTTCTGCACCAGAATGGTGGCGATGGGACCCTGGCCCTTGTCCAGACGAGCCTCGACAACAGCGCCCTTGGCACGGCGGTTGGGGTTGGCCTTCAGCTCCATGACCTCAGCTTCCAGAGCGATGCGCTCCAGCAGGTCGTTGATGCCCATGCCGGTCAGAGCAGAGACGGGGATGCAGGCGACATCGCCGCCCCAGTCCTCGGTGATGATGCCGTACTTGGTCAGGCCCTCCATCACGCGCTCGGGGTTGGCAGTGGGCTTATCCATCTTGTTCATGGCCACGATGAGCTTGACGTTGGCGGCCTTGGCGTGGTTGATGGACTCGACCGTCTGGGGCATGATGCCGTCATCGGCGGCGACGACCAGAACTGCAATATCGGTCATGTTGGCACCACGGGCGCGCATGGAGGTGAACGCCTCGTGGCCCGGGGTATCCAGGAAGGTGATGAGGCTGTCGTTGACCTTGACCTGATATGCACCGATGGCCTGAGTGATACCGCCGGCCTCGCCTGCGGTGACGTTGGTCTTGCGGATAGCGTCCAGGATACTGGTCTTGCCGTGGTCAACGTGGCCCATGACGCAGACGACCGGGGGACGGGTGACGAGATCGTCCTGAGAATCCTCCTCCTGGGTGAACAGGCGCTCCTCAATGGTGACGTGGACTTCCTTCTCGACCTTGGCGTGGAACTCCTCGGCCACCAGAGCGGCGGTATCGAAATCGATGACGTCGTTGATGGCATGCATCTCGCCCATCTGCATGAACTTGGCGATGACCTTGCCGGCCTGCTGCTTCAGGCGGGCAGCCAGCTCACCGACGGTGATCTCATCGGGGATGAGGACCTTCAGCTGCGCATTACGGGCCTTTTCCAGCTGGATGCGCTGCAGACGCTCGAACTCAGTCTCACGCTTGCCCTTCTGGAACTGCTGGCGCTGGCGCTGGCCGCGCTGGGTGAACTTCTGCTTGTTGCCCTGGGGGGTGGGCTTGCGGCGGTTCTCGGTGTTCTTGGTGGAGGCCAGATCGTCGTAACGGGCGTCGAAGCGGTCCACGTTCATATCGACAGTGCGGGTATCGACGGTGACCTGATTGTCCTCGCGGCGGACAGAGACGGACTGAGCGGAAGCTGCAGTAGCCTTTGCGCCGGTCTCACGGGCCAGCTCGCTCAGAGAGACGGTCTTCTCCTCGCGCTTCCTGTGCTGCTCGTTCTTCTTGTTGTCGTGCTTGGCAGCGGGCTTTGCCTCGGCCTTTGCGGGCTCAGCCTTGGGAGCCTCGGGCTTCTTTTCGGCCTTGGGCTCCGCCTTCTTCTCGGCGGGCTTCGGCTCAGCCTTGGGAGCCTTGGCGCTGTTCAGAAACTCGTCCAGGCTCTTGACGCTGTTGTCCTTGCTGAACTTCTCCAGCAGGTAGTTCAGCTCGTTCTCTTCCAGAGTGGAGCTGTTCTTCTTGCCGGTGCTGCCCATAGCGTTCAGCTCGTCGAGGACCTTCTTGGCAGAGATGTTCAGGTCCTTTGCAAAATCGCTCACTTTATATTTTACGATCATTCGCTCATATCCTCCTCAGTTTGAATCGCTCCGCACGCCGTCAGCCGGTCAAAGCAGAGTTTGGCGAGGTTGCGGTCGGTGACGGCATAAATGGCCACCGGTTTGCGGCTGATGTCAGCCAGCTTATCCTGTGTCAGCGGCATGGGGATGACGTCCACCATATCGCCCACAGCGTAGTTGAGCCGCTGCACGGTCTTGGGGCTGGCGTCGGATGCAGTCATCACGAGCCATGCCTTGCCCTTGACGACGGCGTCTTCCACCGCGTCAAAGCCCATGGTCAGAGCGCCCGCCTTGCGGCAGAGGCTCACGGCCTGGAACAGGGCCTCATTCGGCTCAAGGGCCGGTTTTGCGGGGGCGTTATGCTTCTTTGCCATCGCGGTCGGCCTCCTTTTCTGCTTCCACACTGGCCAGCTGCTGGGCCAGCGCATCGTATACCTCGGCGGGGACCGGCTGCTCAAAGCAGCGCTCCAGCGCCTTCTTCTTTTTTGCCTTTGCAAGGCAGGCGGCATCCGGGCAGAGGTAAGCACCGCGGCCGGGCTTCTTGCCCACGGGGTCGATGCTGATCTCTCCGCTGGGTGCGCGCACCACACGCACCAGTTCCTTCTTGGGGCGGCTGGTCAGGCAGCCGATGCACTGGCGGGCAGGGATCTTCTTTTGTGCCATCCGGTTTTCCCTCCTTCGGCAGGTGTTCCACGCTTATTCTGCGGCGGTGTCTTCGGTCTTCTCAGCCTCGGCAGCCTTCGGCTCTTCCTCGCCGTAGTAGCCGCTCTCGGGGCGGATGTCGATATTGTAGCCGGTCAGGCGGGCGCACAGACGGGCGTTCTGGCCCTTGTTGCCGATGGCAAGGCTCAGCTGCTGGTCCGGCACGGTCACGCGGCAGGAGCGGGTCTCGCCGGGCAGCAGCTCGACCTTGACCACCTTTGCGGGGCTGAGAGCTGCGGAGATGAACTCGGAGATGTCCTCGCTCCACTTCACGATGTCGATCTTCTCGCCGCCCAGCTTCTCGACGACAGCGGCCACACGGTCGCCGTGAGGGCCGATGCAGGCAGAGACGGGGTTGACGTTGGCGTCCTTGGACCAGACAGCCATCTTGGTGCGGGCGCCGGCCTCGCGGCTGATGGCCTTGACCTCGACGGTGCCGTCGTAAATTTCAGGCACTTCCAGCTCGAACAGGCGCTTGACGAGGCCGGGGTGGGTGCGGCTGATCATGACGCGGGGGCCGCGCTCGCTTGCCACGACATCCACGATGTAGACCTGCAGCATCTGGCCCTCGGTGTAGACCTCGCCGGGGACCTGCTCGTTGCGGGGCAGGATAGCCTCGCCGCCCTTGCCCAGGTCGAGGGCAACGATGCCCTTCTCGGGGTCAACGCGGGTGACGGTAGCCTGCACGATGTCGTGGGCGCGGGACTGGATCTCGCTCAGCTGCTGGCTGCGCTCAGCCTCACGGATGCCCTGACGGATGACGTGCTTTGCGGTCTGGGCTGCGATGCGGCCAAAGTCCTTGGTCTTGAGGGGGGTCACGACGCGGTCGCCCACCTGATAGCTCTTGCGGATGTGCTGAGCCTCGGTGATGCCGATCTCGCTGTGCTCGTCGTACCAGTCCTCATCGGCCACGACGTCCTGGATGAGGGCGACGTTGAACTTGCCGGTGTTGGGGTCGATCTCGACCATGACGTGGTCGTCCTCGACCTCGTAGTTCTTCTTCACGGCGATGACGATAGCAGCCTTGATCTTTTCGATCAGGTACTCCGCAGTGATGCCGCGCTCGTGCTCCAGCATGGAGAGAGCTTCAAAAAATTCGTTGTTCGCTGCTGCCATTTTTCGGGTTCCTCCTAGTTTATAATGGTATCTTTTCTCGATTCATCTTTGGCTCTCCCTCTGGGAGAGCTGGCGCGGAACGCGCCTGAGAGGGCTGTTCTTAATCAAACAGATGTTCGTCATCACAGAGATGGACGCCGGATGCGGCGTTCACCTCAAAGCTCACCGGGCCGTTCTCCGTCTCGACCGTGACGGTGCTGCCCTCGCGGCCTTTCAGGATGCCGGCAAACTCGCGCACGCCGTCGGCGGTGGGGCGGATGAGCTTGACGCCGATCTTCTCGCCCTTGAGTTCCTCGTAGTGCTCCGGGCGGGTCAGCTTGCGGCCAAGGCCGGGGCTGCCCACCTCGAGATAATAGCTCTGGTCGATGGGGTCTGCCTCATCGAGGATGGGGTCCAGCGCGTGGGACACTTCGGCACAGGTGTCGGTGTCCATGGTGCCGTCCTTGTCGATGAGCACACGGAGATACCAGTCCGGCCCTTCCTTCTCAAAGACCACATCCCACAGGCGCAGGCCCATGCCCTCCACGACGGGGCGGACAAGCGCTTCGACTCTCTGGGCGGTGTTGCCGCCAGACTGCTTCGCCATAAAAAACCTCCAAACAAACAAGAAAAGCGGACCTTGCGGCCCACTTTCCAATAAAACTATAGCGTACTACTAGAATATAGCATACTCTTGCGGATTATGCAAGCTTTTTCGTGAAAAATCCTCTTTTCACAGCACCCAGACGCCGTCGCGGAACAGCTCCACGGTGCGGCCGTCGCGGCACTTGCCGGTGATATGGCTGTCCTCGGCACCCACCATGACGTCCTCGTGGATGGCGGACTGGTTCATGCCCCGGGCCAGCAGCTCGTCCTTCGACAGGCGGGTGCCGTTCTCGGTGGTACCGGGATAGCTGGCACCAAAGGCGATGTGACAGGCGGCGTTCTCGTCGAAGAGGGTGCTGTAGAACAGCGCTCCGCTGCGGTTGATAGGGCTGGACGCCGGAACCAGCGCCACTTCGCCGATGCTCCGTGCGCCCTCGTCGGTGTCCAGAAGCTGGCCCAGAAGCTCTGCGCCCTCGTCTGCACCGTGCTCCACGACGCGGCCATCCTTGAAGGTGACATGGAAGCCCTTGATGAGCTGGCCGTTGAAGACGTAGGGTTTCGTGCCGTAGACGATGCCGTTCACCTTGTCCTTGTGGGGCGCGGTGAAGACCTCTTCGGTGGGGATGTTGGGCAGGAAGACCACGCCCTTTTCGCTGACGCTGGCGGCACTCTCCCAGGTGGCCTTGTCGGCGATGCCGACGGTCAGATCCGTGCCGTTGCTGCTCTCGAAATGGACGCTCTCGAGGTCGAGGGCGTTCATCTTGTCCTTCAGGCCGGTCAGACGGTCGAGGTGGGCCTTCCACTCGTTGACGGGGTCGCCGCCCGTCACGCGGCAGACATCGAAAATGAGCTGCCAGAGCTTCTCGATGGCCGCAGCCTCGTCCAGCTCCGGGAACATCTTCTTCGCCCACGGGGCGCTGGGCATGGCGGCGATGGACCACTGGACGCGGTCGTTCATGGTGTACTCCCGCCACGGAGCCATGAACCTGCGCTGCGCAGCGTTCACCCGGCTGATTTTCGCGCCGTCCAGACCGGCGTAGACCTCGGGGTCGTCGGCGTGGATGTGGAGGACGCAGACGCCGCCCTCGCTCTCTGCGTAGTCAAGGTAGCGGCGCAGCTGCCAGGGCTTGTTATCGGTCAGGGCCTCCTCGCTGCCCAGCTCCATCCGGGTGCGGGCAACAGCATTGTCGCTCCAGTCCACCTGCACGTCACGGGCACCGGCCTCGAAGCCGCTGCGCACACACAGGCGGGCCAGCGGAGCAGCCTCCAGCGGGCAGCGGATGATCATGGTCTGGCCCGGCTGAGGGTTCACGCCTACCCGGACGATGAAATCGGCATATTTTTTCAGAAGAATAGTAAAGTTTTCCACGGAATATCCTTTCTGCCGTGCAAACCACGGCGGTGCATTTTCTACTCCACAGTATAACCGTTCCCGGGCGAATTGTCCACCCGATAAAAACAAAACAGACGCCTCTTCCGGTTGAAAAACCACGAAACGTCTGTTATACTATCACTTGAGAGTGCTGTCTACATACGGCAGGCGGTCTGCACCTTTCCGGCCCTGCGTCGGGAAGGCGAACATTTTTGTTATGCCCCCGACGCTCCACAGCGAAAGGGGTGATGTTCTATGACGCTTTTGGAAACCTTAGCTCTGCTCACGCTGCTTGCAACCGTGGGTTTTGGGATGTTCGATATAGCGTATAAAATTTTTCATAACAAAAAATGACCGCCCCCAGTGTCTCAAACCTGAGCGGTCATTTCTTGTAATTGACTTGCCGGAAAGGTGCTGACCGTTTGCCAGACAGCACTTTCTTTAGTTGTATTATACCACAGCCCCGCCGAAAATGCAACGGCGGGGCTGTTTTTTCACTCACAAAAGTGAGTTTTTATCAGAACTCGATCTTGCTCTCGATGTAGCTCTTCAGCTCGGAGATAGGCATACGAACCTGCTCCATGGTGTCGCGGTCGCGGACGGTAACGCAGTTGTCGGCTGCGATGCCCTTGGCCTCGTCGCCCACGGTGTCGAAGTCCACGGTGATGCAGTACGGAGTACCGATCTCGTCCTCACGGCGGTAGCGCTTGCCGATAGAACCGGTGTCGTCGTAGTCCACCATGAAGTACTTGCTCAGCTCGTTGCGGATCTCCATTGCCTTGTCACCCAGCTTCTTACTCAGAGGCAGGACAGCGCACTTATAGGGAGCCAGAGCCGGGTGCAGATGCAGGACAGTGCGGATGTCCTCCTTGCCCTTGCTGTCGGTCAGGTGCTCCTCATCATAAGCCTCGCACAGGAAGGCCAGAGCCACGCGGTCACAGCCCAGAGACGGCTCGATGACATAGGGGATGTAGTGCTCGTTGGTCTCGCTGTCGAAGTACTCGAGGCTCTTGCCGGAGGCTTCCTGATGACGGCTCAGGTCGTAGTTGGTGCGGTCTGCAATGCCCCACAGCTCGCCCCAGTCGGTGAACGGGAAGGCATACTCGATGTCGGTGGTAGCACGGCTGTAGAAGGCCAGCTCTGCAGGCTCGTGGTCACGCAGGCGCAGGTGCTCCTTCTTGATGCCGAGGCTCAGCAGCCAGTTCTCGCAATAGTCCTTCCAGTAGGAGAACCACTCGAGGTCGGTGCCGGGCTTGCAGAAGAACTCGCACTCCATCTGCTCGAACTCACGGGTACGGAAGGTGAAGTTGCCCGGGGTGATCTCGTTGCGGAATGCCTTGCCCACCTGGCAGACGCCGAAGGGCAGCTTGCGACGGGTGGTGCGCTGGATGTTGGCAAAGTTGACGAAGATGCCCTGTGCCGTCTCGGGACGGAGGTAGCAGGTGGAAGAGCTATCCTCGGTGACGCCGATGGCGGTCTTGAACATCAGGTTGAACTTACGGATGGGGGTGAAGTCGTGCTTGCCGCAGACGGGGCAGACAATATCCTCGTGTTCAGCGATGAAAGCGTCCATCTCGTCAAAGCTCATGGCATCGACGTTGACCTCGGGGTGCTCGTCGCCGATAAGCTTGTCAGCACGGTGGCGGGCCTTGCAGGCACGGCAGTCCAGCAGCGGGTCCGAGAAACCGGCAACGTGGCCGGTGGTGATCCAGGTCTGAGGGTTCATGATGATGGCGGCATCGAGGCCCACATTGTAGGGGCTCTCCTGCACGAACTTCTTCAGCCATGCCTTCTTGACGTTGTTCTTGAACTCGACACCCAGAGGGCCGTAGTCCCAGCTATTGGCCAGACCGCCGTAGATCTCGGAACCGGGGAACACATAACCACGATTCTTGCAGAGATTGACGATCATATCAAGGGTCTTTTCGCTCTGTTCCATTGTAAGTACATCCTTTCCGTCCGCGGCTGGTTTGCCGTGTCGTGTTGTGTATTTGTCCCGGTTGCCTTCCCCGCAGCCGGGCGTGCTTTTCCTGTTAAAAGTACAGTATCTTTACTTTATCATGTTTTGCGTGGATTGTAAAGCCTTGCCCCGCATCCGGAACAACACAATCGGATTTATCATATAAAAATGGTAAAAAATAAAGAGTCTGACGAAATTTTCCGCAGACGACAAAAGCCCCCGCTTTTGCAAGGGCTTTGAGGCTCACTTATGATATTTCATTCCGGCATTGATGGTGCAGGCACGGTAGATCTGTTCGGTGAGAACAAGGCGGGCCAGCTGGTGGGGCATCGTGATGCGGCCCATGCTGAACTTGAGCGCCGCCGCGCGCTTGACCTCATCCGAGAGGCCGTGGGACGAGCCGATGACGAAGGCCACATCTCCCGCACCGCTGTTTGCGCGGTCGGCAAGGAACTGGGCCAGCTCATCGGAGGAGATCTGTTTTCCTTCGATGCACATCGCGACGATCGCCGCGCCCTTGCGGACGCTGCCGAGGATAGCTTTGCCCTCTTTATCCAGCGCCTTTTTCACCACAGCGTCGGAGGCGTTCTTCTCTTCGATTTTTTCTTCTGGAAGCTCGATGATGCGGAAGGACGCAAACGCCGCCAGACGCTTCTGGTATTCGGCCACGCCCTCGGCGAAGTATTTCGCGTTGAGCTTGCCGACACAAATCAGGTCGATATTCTGCATTTTATAGTTTTTCTCCCTAATAATCACCGCGTCAATAACTTCTGCGCGGTAACACCATCGGCGGAGCCGTAAACCGGAGAAGCCCTAAAAATGCGTTTAGCGAAGCGGCTAGCATTTTTGGGCTTCGACAACTCCTTCGGGGTCTGAAAGGGGCGAGCAGCCCCTTTCTTGCAACGGCGACGACCGCCGCCTGCGGCGGAAACAGGGAGGAGCTGTTGGGGCCGCGGTCAGCAGGACACGAGTGCCGCCCAAGGCACGAAGTGGACGCTGGGTACCGCAACCCGTCGGATCCAGCGCGTCGAAATCGCTGGTGGTTTTCTGGTTCTCTTTTGACACGCAAAAGAGAACTTAGCCTCGCGCAACCGCGCTCTATCCTGCGCCGCAGGCGCAAAATCATAGCAGCGTCATCTGCTCCCCTTCATCCTCCGCACGAATCAGCGCACCAGTAGCCGGCAGGCTGCGGACGCGGTAGCGGTGGGGATTTGCCAGTTCCAGCGTATCCGCCGGGACGACGGAGGCGATGGTCTGGTTCTTTTTCAGGGTCACGACGGCCACACCCTGACTGTCGCGGGTGGTCTTTGCGGCGATCTGCGCCGTGCCGACCAGAAGCATCCGTCCCGCGTTGGTGCGGATGGCCAGCTCCGTCTCCTCGGGCAGGAAGAACATGGTCGCCAGCGGCTCTTTGTCGCAGTAGGCTTTCAGCAGCTTGCGGCGGTTCTGCTTGGTGGCGTAGGAGCTGAGCGGGATTTTTGCGCACTTGCCGCTGGCAAAGAAGAAGAGCATATGGCCGCTGTAGTCGGAGGTAATGACCATGGAGAGGATGTTCTCGCCCTCGTCCATGCCCAGACGGCCCGGCAGATAGATGCCCATCTGGGCCACCTTGCCGTCTTCCAGCTCGGCCAGACGCACCTTATACACCTGCTGCATATCAGTAAAGAACAACGCTTCTACGTTGTTCCGCGTCTCCACCTGCTGGATGATCTCGTCGCCCTCCTTGAGCTTGTGCGCACCGGCAGTGCGCAGGCTCTGGGGCGGGATCTTCTTCAGATAGCCCTCGCGGGTGAAAAAGACGGTGACGGGATAATCCGGCACAACCTCTTCCTCGGCGCCGCTCTCTTCCTCGGGCAGGTCGTAGAGGATCTCGCTGCGGCGAGGCTGGCCGTACTTTTTTGCCACGTCGGCCAATTCCTTCATGATGATTTTGCGGATGCGGGCAGGCTTTGCGAGGATGTCGTTCAAATCGGCGATGTCGGCTTCCAACTGCTCGATCTCGCCGGTGCGCTTGAGGATATATTCCCGATTGAGATGGCGCAGCTTGATTTCAGCCACATAGTCGGCCTGCACTTCGTCGATGCCAAAGCCTATCATCAGGTTGGGGACGACTTCCGTCTCCTCCTCCGTGGTGCGGATGATGTGGATGGCCTTATCGATGTCCATCAAAATCGCCGCCAGACCCTTGAGCAGGTGGAGGCGCTTTTCCTTGCCGTGGAGGTCATAATAGGTGCGTCGGCGGACGCATTCCATCCGGAAGGCCGTCCACTCCTGCAAAATTTCCCGCACGCCCATGACCCGGGGCTGGCCCGAGACAAGGATGTTGAAGTTGCAGCTGAAGCTGTCTTCCAGCGGGGTGGCCTTGAAGAGCTTGGCCATCAGCTTGTCGGCGTCCACGCCGCGCTTGAGGTCGAGGGTGAGCTTGAGGCCGTTCAAATCAGTCTCGTCGCGCATATCGCTGATTTCTTTGATCTTGCCCGCCTTGACCAGCTCGGCAATTTTGTCCATGATGGCCTCCACCGTGGTGGTGGGCGGTATCTGGGTGATCTCAATCATGTTCTCGCCCGGCACGGCGGCGTAGCGGGCGCGCACCTTCACACTGCCGCGGCCATTCTCGAAGATGTCCCGCATCTGGGCTTCGTCGTAGAGGATCTGGCCGCCGCCCACGAAGTCCGGGGCGGGCATGGTGGTGGAGATGTCGTGCTTTGCATCCTTCATGAGGGCGACGGTGGTGTTGCACAGCTCTGCCAGATTGAAGGAGCAGATGTTGCAGGCCATACCGACGGCGATGCCCAGCGTGTTGTTGGCCAGAATGGTCGGGAAAGTCACGGGCAGAAGGGTCGGTTCGGTGGTGGTGCCGTCGTAGTTGGGGACGAAGTCCACCGTCTCTTTGTCGATGTCCCGGAACAGCTCTTCGCAGACGCTTTCCAGCTTGGCCTCGGTGTAACGGGCCGCGGCGCAGGACATATCGCGGCTGTAGGCTTTGCCGAAGTTGCCCTTGCTGTCCACGAACGGCACCAGCAGGCTCTCGTTGCCCCGGCCCATGCGCACCATGGTGTCATAGATGGCGGCGTCGCCGTGGGGGTTCAGGTGCATGGTGCTGCCCACGATGTTCGCCGACTTGGTGCGCACGCCCTTAATAAGGCCCATCTCATACATCGTATACAGCAGCTTGCGGTGGGCGGGCTTGAAGCCGTCGATCTCCGGCAGCGCGCGGCTGACGATGACGCTCATCGCGTAGGGCATATAGTTCGTTTCCAGCGTGCGGGTGATGGGGTCTTCCAGCACACTGCCGGCGTTCAGTATCTCAACGCCCTCGCCCAGCTGGGGGCGGACAGGCTTTGCGGTTTTTTTGCTCGATTTTTTTGCCATTATCGTTCCTCTTTACTAGAGCTCCCTCGTAACTCAACCTCTCAGTCTCACTGCCGCTCGACAGCTCCCCTACCGAGGGGAGCCTCTGGCGAAGAGGGAAAGCTTTTCCGAAATGCCAAAGCCTCCCCTCCGTAGGGGAGGTGGCAATGCGAAGCATTGACGGAGAGGTTCAACTCACATCCAGATCATCCAGATACTCTGCGCCGTGCTGGGCGATATGCTCCTTGCGGCCTGCGAGGTTGTCACCCAGCAGGATGTCGAACACCTGCGCGGTGCGCTCCACGTCGGTAGGCATCACCTTGATGAGGCGGCGGCTCTCGGGGTTCATGGTGGTCAGCCACATCATCTCGGGGTCGTTCTCGCCCAGACCTTTCGAGCGCTGGATGGTGTATTTCTTATCGCCGATCTCCTCGAGGAAGGTTGCCTTCTCGGGTTCCGTGTAGGCGAAATAGGTGCGGTCTTTCGTGGTGATCTCGTACAGCGGTGACTCCGCGATATAGACATAACCCTCGTTGATGAGAGTGGGGGTCAGGCGGTAGAGCATGGTCAGCACCAGTGTGCGGATCTGGTAGCCGTCCACGTCGGCATCGGTACAGATAACGATTTTATTGAAGCGGAGATTGTCGAGGTTGAAGGTTGCAAGCTCCTTGTTGTGCTTGCCGCCCAGCTCCACGCCGCAGCCCATGACCTTGATGAGGTCCACGATGACGTCCGACTTGAAGATGCGGGCATAGTCGGCTTTGAGGCAGTTCAGGATCTTGCCGCGGATGGGCATGATGGCCTGATATTCACTGTCGCGGCTGGTCTTGACCGCGCCCATAGCCGAATCGCCCTCGACGATATACAGCTCACGGCGGGAGGCATCCTTGGTGCGGCAGTCCACGAACTTCTGCACGCGGTTCGCGAGGTCGATTTGGGTCGAGAGTGTCTTTTTGATGCTCTGGCGCGTTTTTTCGGCGTGCTCACGGCTCTGCTTGTTCACCAGCACCTGCTGACAGATCTTCTGGGCCTCGTCGGGCTTTTCAAGGAAGTAGACTTCCAGATAGTGCTTGAGGAAGTCGGTCATGGCCTGAGAGACGAACTTGTTGGTGATAGCTTTTTTTGTCTGGTTCTCATAGCTGGTGCGGGTGGAGAAACTGGACGAAACGTACACCAGACAGTCCTGCACATCCTGAAAGCTGATGGCACTCTCGCCCTTTTTGTAGAGGTTCTTATCCTTCAGATACTTGTTGATCTGGTAGACGAAGGCCGTGCGGACGGCGTGCTCCGGGCTGCCGCCATGCTCCAGCCAGGACGAGTTGTGGTAGTATTCCAGCAGCTGCACCTTGTTAGAGAAGCAGAACGCCGCGCTCATCTTTACCTTATAGTCAGGCTGGTCTTCGCGGTCACGGCCAGTAGCTTCGCTCTCGCAGCTGAACACTGGGGTCAGGCTGTCCTCGCCCGCCGTCTCAGCTACATAGTCGGCGATGCCGTGCTCATAGCACCAGCTCTCCTTCCACGGCTTGCCGGTGGCGGGGTCTTTCTCCTTTTCGTCGGTGAAGTTGAGGGTCAGGCCCGCGTTGACGACAGCCTGACGGCGGAGGACATCTTTATAGTAGCTGCCGGGGACGTCGATGTCGGTAAAGACCTCATCGTCCGGTTTCCAGTGGATGATGCTGCCGGTGCGGCGGCCCTTGTAGGGCTCTTTGTGCAGGCCGCCCACATTCTCGCCCTTCTGGAAGTCGAGGTGGTAGTGGAAGCCGTCGCGATAGATGTCGGCGGTCATCCATGCCGAGGCGTACTGGGTGGCGCAGAGGCCCAGACCGTTCAGACCGAGGCTGAATTCATAGTTGTCCTCGCCCTCGCCGTACTTGCCGCCTGCGTACATCTCACAGAACAGCAGCTCCCAGTTGTAGCGCTCTTCACCCTTGTTCCAGTCCACGGGCATACCGCGGCCAAAGTCTTCGACGATGACACTGCCATCCTTGCAGCGGGTGACGTTGATGGTGTCACCGTGGCCGTCGCGGGCCTCGTCGATGGAGTTGGAGACGATCTCAAAGATGGAGTGGGCGCAGCCCTCCACGCCGTCCGAGCCGAAGATGACGGCCGGGCGCTTGCGCACACGGTCGGCACCCTTCAGCGAAGTGATGCTTTCGTTGCCATATTCCTGTTTTCTTGCCATGCTGCTCCTCCCGGCCCCGGAATGTTCTTGCAGTGGAGCCGTCTCAAACGCTTTTGCTATATATAGGTATATATTCCCACAGCGGGAGAAAAGCGATTCTTTTCATTCTCATTTATTAAACCATAGGTTGTTGAAGATGTCAAATATTCTTTCCCTGTCTGCCGCCCGCAAAAAGCGTCAGAAAAGTCAGTCTTATTTTAGACGATAACACGGGCAAAATATAGAAAGTTCAAAAATTCTCAAAAAATTTTGCATTTACCCCTTTACAAAATCGAAATTTCAGGTATAATAATCATCGTCCGGTGCGCCTCTGTAGCTCAGTCGGTAGAGCAGGGGACTGAAAATCCCCGTGTCATTGGTT
>OOCT01000617.1_pt1 | contig 24794 bp, 18 predicted proteins | sample 1671851 | NCBI WGS metagenome assembly OOCT01 (sample SAMN06348199, study PRJEB24527) | human gut metagenome | biome: human gut; feature: ankylosing spondylitis patient; material: feces | host: Homo sapiens | place: China | collected 2015-10
TGGACAACATGGACCTGGAGCGGGAGCGGGGCATCACCATCAAGGCCCGGGCCGTCCGGCTGACCTACCATGCCCAGGACGGGGAGGACTATGAACTGAATCTGATCGACACCCCGGGCCACGTGGACTTCAACTACGAGGTGTCCCGCTCTCTGGCCGCCTGCGAGGGCGCTGTGCTGGTGGTGGACTCCACCCAGGGCGTGGAGGCCCAGACCCTGGCCAACACATATCTGGCCATGGAGCACGACCTGGAGATTCTGCCTGTGTTCAACAAGATCGACCTGCCGGCGGCGGACCCCACCAAGGCCAAGCAGGAGGTGGAGGACATCATCGGCCTGCCGGCCATGGACGCGCCGGAAATCTCCGCTAAGATGGGCACCAACATCGAGGCGGTGCTGGAGGATATCGTAAAGAACGTGCCGCCCCCCAAGGGGGACCCGAATGCGCCTCTGAAGGCGCTGATCTTCGACAGTCAGTATGACTCGTACCGCGGCGTCATCGTCTACTTCCGGGTCATGGAGGGCACCCTCCGCACGGGCCAGCAGGTGAAGATGATGGCCTCGGGAGCCACTTATCAGGTTATCGAATGCGGCCATCTGCTGCCCCTGGGCATGGAGCCCTGCGACAGCCTCCGGGCGGGCGAGGTGGGCTACTTCACCGCCTCCATCAAGAACGTGAAGGACACCCGTGTGGGCGACACCGTCACAGATGCCGCCAGCCCCACGGCCGAGGCCCTGCCCGGCTACCGGCCCGTGCAGCCCATGGTCTACTGCGGTATCTACACGGAGGACGGCTCCAAGTATCCGGACTTGCGGGACGCGCTGGAAAAGCTCCAGCTGAACGACGCCTCGTTGAGCTTTGAGCCGGAGAGCTCCGTAGCTCTGGGCTTCGGCTTCCGGTGCGGCTTTTTGGGCATGCTCCACATGGAGGTGATCCAGGAGCGGCTGGAGCGGGAGTTCGACCTGGATCTGGTGACCACCCTGCCCTCCGTCATCTACCACGTGTACAAGACCGACGGTACCATGGTCACGGTGGACAATCCCCACAACTACCCGGACCCGGCGGTGATCGAGCACGCGGAGGAGCCCTATGTCAAGGTGAACATCATCGCTCCCAACGAGTTCGTGGGCAACATCATGCCCATGTGCCAGGACCGGCGGGGGGAGTTCAAGGACATGCAGTACCTGGACACCAATCTGGTGGAGCTCCACTACCAGATGCCGCTGAACGAGATCATCTACGACTTCTTCGATGCGCTGAAGGCCAACACCAAGGGCTACGCCTCTCTGGATTATGAGCTCTCCGGCTACCGGTCCAGCGAGCTGGTGAAGGTGGACATGAAACTCAACGGCGATACGGTGGATGCCCTGAGCTTCATCGCCCACAGAGACAAGGCGTATCCCCGGGCCCGCCGGCTGTGCGAGAAGCTGAAGGAGAACATCCCCCGGCAGCTGTTCGAGGTGCCGGTCCAGGCGGCCATTGGCGGCCGGGTCATCGCCCGGGAGACCGTCAAGGCCATGCGGAAGGATGTGCTGGCCAAGTGCTACGGCGGCGACATCAGCCGCAAGAAGAAGCTGCTGGAAAAGCAGAAGGAGGGCAAGAAAAAGATGCGCTCCCTGGGAAGCGTGCAGATCCCGACGGAGGCATTTCTCGCAGTGCTCAAGCTGGACGAGTAAGCCCTCCTTCCCGGGCCAGCGGCCCGGCGCCGCGGGAGCGGCGTCAAGCGGTTTCGGAAGGAAACCCTTGGAGCGGGCAGGCTCAGCCTGCCCGCTCTGATTGGATGAGGGGTCCCCGTAGAACCGGAGGTCCTGTGGGGTACGGCAAAAAGAAGATGTGCTCCCTGGGAAGTGTGCAGATCCCGACGGAGGCATTTCTGGCAGTGCTCAAGCTGCGTCGTGCATGGAAGACCCGCCGCGGGCGATAGCCTGCGGCGGGTCTTCTGCGTTTATGGGGCGGGGGGCGGCGTGCCGGCCGGAAGGCGGCGGCAGGTCACCAGCAGCACGCCGGGCATCCCCTCCAGCGGGGAACACCGCAGATGGTAAGGCGCTCCTTCCGGGGCCGGGAGGACCAGCTCCACAGAGGGAATTGCCTCCAGCTGGGACAAGACAGCCTCCAGGGAGAGGGCTTTCCGCAGGGCGGTCCGCTGGTGGGAGGGCGGCAGCTGCTGGAAATACCAGGCGGCCAGGGACCGGCAGGTGGCGTTCTCCGGCAGACGGCCTGCGGACGGTCCATAGGCACGGCAGGCACCGGAGCGGGCGTCCGCTGTCAGGACCAGCTCGTAATCCTGCCTGGTCAGGGTATCCAACAGAGTGCTTTGCAGCCTGCGGAAGCTCCGGTCCCACAGCTGGAAAAAGACTTCCAGATGCAGCGTGTCCGGGTTTTCCGCCATCTCTGCTTCTGTCCGGACCCAGGACGGGCCGCCCTTTCCGGTAGAGATCCAGTGGTCCATGGAGAATTGGAACACGCCTTCTGCAAAGGCATCCGACAGAGCATCCGGAGAGAAGAGAGCCTGGAACCGCGCCCGCTCCTCTGCCTCCGGCAGGGCAGAGGCCATCTGCTGGAGGCAGGCGCCTGCGGTACGGTCGAACAGCGTGCGCAGCAGGTGCCGGGACGCGGCCTTGGCGTCCAATGTCTGTCCGGCGGTCAGATCCAGCCGGGCGGAGGCCAGACAGGCCCTGGCCTGCCGGCGGTGCCGGGCGGCCAACTGCCGGAAGTGTTCCGCAGCCGCCCGGCGGCCAGTCACATCTTCCGCTTTGCCCAGCAGACGGTACACATTTCCGGCTTCATCGAACAGGCTCATCCACGACACCTGATAGCGTCGCCAGCCGGTGTCCTCATAATCCGCCCGATAGGTGCAGGAGACCGTCCCGGGATGCGTGATGGCCCGACGGACCGCGCCTGCCAGCCGCCGCCGGTCCTCCGGGTGGAGGTAGGACGCGGTGAGCAGGCTCTTCAGATAGCCGGAGACGGTGCGGGAGGTCCTGCGGCCGCTGGTGCTGTGCCGCTGGATCTGGGCTAGGTCCCGGGCGGGGTCATAGTCCAGTGTCAGGAGGGAGGTGTGCTCTAACAGCAGGTCGTACATCCGGGAGCGGATCTGATGCTCGGCCTGGGCCGCGGCCTCTTGGGAGATATCGGCACAGGCGATGTATGCCAGCCAGGAGCCGTCCGGCTGTTCCACCCAGGACATGTGGAGAGAGAGGCAGAGTTCCCGCCCGCCGCCCAGGCAGACCCGACAGGCCCGGCGCAGGGGCAGGCCGCACTCCCGGGACCGAACAGCTGCGGCCAGCAGTTCCTCCCGCTCGCCCGTCGGCAGGCCGCTGCCCGGGTCTTCCGCCAGACGGCGGGCCAGAGCTGCGGGCGAGAGGCCCAACAGCCGGGAGAGAACCTGATTGGCCCGCAGCAGCTCCACGCCACCGTCAGGTCGGCGGCGCAGCAGGCAGAGACCTACCGGCATCCGGTCCAGCAGCGTCTCCGCATCCCGCAGAGCCGTCTCCCGCCGGGAAAGGGCCGCCTGCAGGTCCTGCCCCTCCCGCCGGAGGCGGTCGATATCCAGAAAGACGCCGCGGAAGACCGTGGCCCCCTGGCGGGTCGACAGGATTTCCGCCCGGAGATTCACCCAGACTGCCCCACCGTCCCGCCGCAGCAGGCGGAAGTCGTGATCCACGCCCCGTTTCTCCCGCGCCGCGTCCAGCAGTTCCTGGAGCAGCGCCGGCCAGTCCGCCGGAGCCACCAGAGCGGAAAAGGCCCGGCCGCCCCGGTCCAGCAGCGCCCGCCGGGACCACTGGGTCAGCTGGCACAGCTGCCGGCTGCAGGCAAGGCACCGCAGTCCCTCCCGGTTCAGCTCCAGATCCGCGCCGGGCAGGAGCTCCGGCAACGCGCCGCTCTGGGCTCCGGCCCCCGACCGGGGATCCAGCAGGCAGGCCACCGTGCCGTACATCACCTGATAGCAGGTAACGGTGAGGGTTTGGCCCCCGGCGGTCACATAGGGGAAGGAGGCGGAGGAGCCGGAAAAAGCTACGGCCTGCATAGGCGCCAGCTGCTCCAGCGCCCGCTCTGGCCCGAGCTGGGACAGGCGGCGCCCCTGCACCTCCTCCGGGGAGAGCCCCAGAAGCGCCGCCGCGGCAGGATTCAAAAAGCGGCACACCAGTTCCACCATCTCCCCGCTGCCGTTGGTCAGTATCTCCGCCAGGGCGAAGGGGATGGGGCTGTCCCGGAAGGGCTGGGTAAACTTGTCCAGATGCTTTGCCACAGGATGCGCCTCCTCCCTGATTTTGCTGCCTTTATTATAAATGGCGGGCCGCCGCATGACAACGGCGCCAGAAGAAATTTCTTTGTCCGGCAGTCCAAAATACCTTGCGGCCCGGCTGCGGCGCGTTTTCGGGTGGAGCGGAAGTCTGCCTCCCGCTTCCGAAAGAACGCCCGGCAGACCCGCACATTGTCCAGCGCCGTCCAGAGGCGGGGCCGGGGCGGCGTCGATGCCGCCGTTGATGCAGCGGATGTCCGGCAGGTGGCCGAAGACATCGTCGCTGGTGATGATCCGGCCCTCTTGGGGAATGGGGAGGTGGGTGCTGCGGCAGATGGCAGCAGCGGAATACATGAAAGGGCTCTTTGGCGGTATAGCAGATCCGCTGGTTCCGGGGATCGGAGAAGAATGCCTCTTCGTCCTCCCGGGCGGGCATCCGGAATGCATGCAAACAGATCATAGGCGCACTCCTTTGCCGGAGCAGTTCTTCCGCCTGTGCAGATGAGCCGCTTTTCCTGCATCATAGCCCATTGGTTACTGCTTTGCAAGAGAGGCAGTGCGGCGGGAAATAGATCGACCTTTGCGAAAATGCACAAAAAGTAATACCTTCATCCCTGGAAAAGTCTACCGTGCCGCACTGCACGGGGGGATTGACTGCTTCAGAAAAAAAACGCATAATAACATCTAATAGGGATTTTCCGGTCGATGCGCCGGAGAGGGAGGACGACATGAAGAAGGGATATCTGGTATTACAGGATGGCCAGGTGTTTGAGGGCTTCCGGTTCGGGGGTCCGGCGGACGCCGTGGGCGAGCTGGTGTTCACCACCGGCATGTGCGGCTATCTGGAGACACTGACGGATCCCAGCTATGCTGGACAGATCGTGATGCAGACCTATCCTCTGATCGGCAATTATGGGATCATTCCGGAGGATTTTGAAGGCGCGTGTTGCGTCCGGGGCTACGTGGTGCGGGAGTGGTGCGAGGAGCCGTCCAATTTCCGCTGCCAGGGAGACCTGGACGCTTTTTTGCGGGACCGGGGCGTGCCAGGGCTCTGGGGTGTGGACACCCGGGAGCTGACCCGGATCATCCGGGAGCACGGCGTCATGAACGCCGCGATCTGTGATGAGGTTCCGGCGGATCTGACGGCGGTGAAGACCTATGCCGTCACCGGCGTGGTGGAGGCGGAGACCTGTAAAGCAGCATCCGCCCACCCGGCGGAGGGAGAGGAGCGGTTCCGGGTGAGCCTGCTGGACTACGGCGCCAAGCGCAACATCGTCCGGGAGCTGCAAAAGCGCGGCTGCACCGTCACTGTCCTGCCTGCGCAGACCAGTGCAGAGGAGGTGCTGGCGGCCAAGCCTGACGGCGTCATGCTCTCCAACGGCCCCGGGGATCCGGCAGAGAACGTCTATCAGATTGAGCAGATCAAAAAGCTCCTGGGCAAGGTGCCCCTGTTCGGTATCTGCCTGGGCCACCAGCTGACGGCCCTGGCGGTGGGGGGCGGCACCTACAAGCTGAAATACGGCCACCGGGGGGTCAATCAGCCCGTCCGGGACCTGGACGGCGTCCGCACCTACATCACCAGCCAGAATCATGGCTACGCCGTGGACGGTACCAGCCTGCCGGTGGGGAAGGTCCGCTTCATCAACGCCAACGACGGCACCTGCGAGGGCATCGACTATCCGGACCTGCGGGCATTCACGGTCCAGTTCCATCCAGAGGCCTGCACCGGGCCCAAGGACACATCGTTCCTGTTCGACCAATTTGTAGCTCTGATGAAAGGGGGTGACCGGTAATGCCGCTGGATAAGAGCATTCAGAAAGTGCTGGTCATCGGCTCCGGCCCCATCGTCATCGGCCAGGCGGCGGAGTTCGACTACGCCGGCGCCCAGGCCTGCCGGGTGCTGAAGGATGCCGGCATCAACGTGGTCCTCTGCAACTCCAACCCCGCCACCATTATGACGGATCAGGCCATGGCGGATGAGATCTACCTGGAGCCCCTGACCGTGGAGACCGTCAAGCGCATCATCAAGAAGGAACGCCCCGATTCCATCCTGGCGGGCCTGGGCGGCCAGACCGGCCTGACCCTGGCCATGCAGCTGGACAAGGAGGGCTTTCTCCAGGCCCAGGGCGTCCGCCTTCTGGGGACCGACGCAGCGGCCATCTCCCGGGCGGAGGACCGGGAGCTCTTCAAGGAGGCCATGGCGGAGATCGGCCAGCCGGTGATTGCCTCCGACATCGCGGAGACCGTGGACCAGGCCCTGGCGGTGGCGGAGAAGATCGGCTACCCCGTCATCGTGCGGCCCGCCTTTACCCTGGGCGGCGCGGGCGGCGGCGCGGCCAAGGACCCCGACGAGCTGAAGATCATCGCGGGCACCGGCCTGGACGCCTCGCCCATCACGCAGATTTTGGTGGAGAAGGCCATCTTCGGCTGGAAGGAGATCGAGTTCGAGACCATGCGGGACAGCGTGGGCAACGTGATTGCCGTCTGCTCCATGGAGAACCTGGACCCGGTGGGTGTCCATACCGGCGACTCCATCGTGGTGGCCCCCACCCAGACCCTGGCGGACAAGGAGTTCCAGATGCTCCGCAAGGCGTCTCTGGACATCATCACCCACCTGGGGATCGTGGGCGGCTGCAACGTGCAGCTGGCATTGAATCCGGAGAGCTTTGAGTACGCGGTCATCGAGGTGAATCCCCGGGTCAGCCGGTCCTCGGCCCTGGCCTCCAAGGCCACCGGCTACCCCATCGCCAAGATCACCACCAAGATCGCTCTGGGCTACACCCTGGACGAGATTAAAAACGACATCACGGGCAAGACCTGTGCCTGCTTCGAGCCCACACTGGACTATATCGTGGTGAAGATGCCCAAGTGGCCCTTCGACAAGTTCGCCGATGCCAGCCGGGCCCTGGGCACGCAGATGAAGGCCACAGGCGAGGTGATGGCCATCGCCCCCAGCTTCGAGATGGCCTTGCTCAAGGCTGTCCGGGGCGCGGAGATCGGCATGGACACCCTGAACCGGAAACCGGACCACGGGGACGACGCCCCCATCTGGGAGCGGCTCCGCCGAGTGGACGATCACAGGCTCTTCACGGTGTTCGAGGCGCTGAAATCCGGCGTCACCGTAGAGGAGATCCACGACATCACCAGAATCGACCCCTGGTTCCTCTGCAAGCTGCGGAAGCTGGCGGCGTTCGAGGCTTCCATTGCAGACGGCCTGTCGGAGGCGCAGTACCGGGAGGGCAAGCGGCTGGGCTATCCCGATGAGGCTCTCCGCAGGCTTTCCGGCGGCGGAGAACTGCCGGAGCACCGGGATGCGGTGTACAAGATGGTGGACACCTGCGGCGCGGAGTTTGACGCGGAGACGCCCTATTTCTACTCCACCTATGACCGGTTCTGCGAGTCCCGGGCCTTCCCCCGCAGCGGCAAGCCGGTCATCATGGTGCTGGGCTCCGGCCCCATCCGCATCGGCCAGGGCATCGAGTTTGATTACTCCTCTGTCCACTGTGTCTGGACGCTGAAGGAGCTGGGCTACGACGTGGTGATTGTCAATAACAACCCGGAGACTGTCTCCACGGACTACGACACTGCCGACCGCCTGTATTTTGAGCCGCTGTACCCGGAGGATGTCATGCACATCATCGCCGTGGAGAAGCCGGTGGGTGTAGTGGTGGCTTTCGGCGGTCAGACGGCCATCAAGCTGACGAAATTCCTGGACAGCCGCGGCATCCCCATCCTGGGCACCAGCGCCGAGTCCATCGACATGGCGGAGGATCGGGAGCGGTTCGACGCGCTGCTGGAGCGGTTTTCCATCAAGCGGGCCGCCGGCCGGGGCGTGCTGGGTATGAATGAGGCGCTGGAGGCAGCGAATGAATTGGGGTATCCTGTTTTGCTGCGGCCCAGCTACGTCATCGGCGGCCAAAACATGGTCATCGCCCACAACGATGAGGAAGTCCGCCGCTACATGGAGATCATCCTCTCCGGCAAGATTGAGAACCCGGTGCTGGTGGACCAGTACCTGATGGGCAAGGAGCTGGAGGTGGACGTCATCTCTGACGGCACCGATGTGCTGATCCCCGGCGTCATGCAGCACATCGAACGTACCGGCGTCCACTCCGGCGACTCCATCGCCGTGTACCCGCCCTTTTCCATCGGGGACAAGATGCTCCAGACCATCGTGGACTGCTCCGAAAAGCTGGCCCTGTCCCTCAAGACCCGGGGGCTTATCAACATCCAGTACCTGATCTATCAGGGAGAGCTGTACGTCATTGAGGTGAACCCCCGGGCCAGCCGGACGGTACCCTATATCTCCAAGGTCACCGGCGTACCCATGGTGGACCTGGCCACCCGGGTCATGGTGGGCCAGCCCCTGAAGGCCTTGGGCTATGGCACGGGCCTGTACAAACGTCCGCCCTACGTGGCGGTGAAGGTGCCGGTGTTCTCCTTCGAGAAGATTACCGACGCCAACGCCGCCCTGTCCCCGGAGATGAAATCTACCGGCGAGGTGCTGGGCCTGGGCGCCAATATGCAGGAGGCGCTGTTCAAAGGCCTGGTCTCCGCCGGGTACAAGGTGGAGAAGAGCGGACACGCGGGGGTATTGATCTCCGTGAACCGCCGGGACCAGCCGGAGATTGTCAACATCGCCCGGAAGCTGGATGAAATGGGCTTCCGCCTCTACGCCACCGACGGCACCGCACGGGAGATCTCCCGCCTGGGCACGGACGTGGAGGTGGTGGGCAAGCTGGGCCGGGACAACCGGGTCTTCCAGCTGCTGGAGTCCGGCAGGATCGACTACGTGATCCTCACCGGCTCTACGGAGCCGGAGTATATCCGGGACTTCATCCACCTGAACCACCGGTGCGTCCAGCTGGGCATTCCCTGCCTGACCTCGCTGGATACGGCCGGTGCCCTGACGGACATCCTGGCCAGCCGCTACAACCAGGAGAACACGGAGCTCGTCGATATCTGCCATCTGCGGACGGAGCGGCAGAAGCTGCCCTTCGCCAAAATGCAGACCTGCGGCAACGACTACATCTTCCTGGAGAATTTCAGCGGGGAGATCACCTGCCCGGAGTCCCTGTGCGTCACCCTCTGCGACCGGCACTACGGCATCGGTGCCGACGGCATCATCCTCATGGAGGGATCCCGGAAGGCGGATGCCAAGATGCGGATGTTCAACGCCGACGGGTCTGAGGGCTCCATGGCCGGCAACGCCCTGCGGTGTATGGCGAAGTACCTCTATGACAACGGTATCGTCCGCAAGGAGGAAATGACCCTGGAGACGGACAAGGGCACCAAGACCGTCCGGGTCTACACCACCGACGGCAGGGTGACCTCCGCCTGCGTGGACATGGGCTACGCGACCCTGGACACCACGGCCCTCCGGCTGAATATCCCAAAGCGGCAGGTGGTGAACTATCCGGTGGAGATTGCCGGGCAGCCCTGGGAGATCACCTGCGTGGACATGGGCAATCCCCACTGCGTGGTGTTCTGTTCCCGGGTGGACGGCGTGGATGTGGCCCGGATCGGGCCGCAGTTTGAACATGCGCCTTATTTTCCGGACCGGATCAACACGGAGTTTATCCGGGTGGTAAATCCCAGCACCATCAAGATGCGGGTCTGGGAGCGGGGCAGCGGTGAGACGCTGGCCTGCGGCACCGGCGCCTGTGCCGCGGTGGTGGCGGCGGTGGCCAACGGCCTCTGTGAAAAGGGACGGGACATCACGGTCCGGGTCCAGGGCGGCGACCTGGTGGTGCATTACACCGACGAAGCCGTCACCCTCACCGGCGATGCCAAGCTGGTCTACACCGGCGTAGTGGAGTACTGAGCGCAGCACAGCCCCGGCATCCGTTTAGATGCCGGGGCTGTAAAATTTCTGTAAGGACCAGGAAAGCCGCCCGGTTTGGATTGACACGATGCAGCGGCCCCGGTAGAATGGAGAAAACCGGCCCCGGGCCGAGAAGAGAAAGGAGCACACCATGGAATATCAGATCGAGGGAGCACCGCTGCCGGTGGTGATCTGCCAGCTGGAGGCCGGCGAGACCATGCTCACCGAGCGGGGGAGCATGAGCTGGATGACCCCCAACATGAAGATGGAGACCAGCACCAACGGCGGTCTGGGGAAGGCGTTTGGGCGGATGCTCTCCGGCGACTCCATTTTCCAGAACCGCTACACCGCCCAGGGCGGCCAAGGACTGATCGCCTTTGCCTCCAGCTTCCCGGGCAGCATCCGGGCCTTTGACATCGGTCCGGGCCGGGAGCTGGTGGTGCAGAAGAGCGGCTTCCTGGCCAGCGAGGCGGGCGTCCAGCTGTCCGTCTTTTTCCAGAAGAAGCTGGGTTCCGGCTTCTTCGGCGGCGAGGGCTTCATCATGCAGAAGCTCTCCGGCCGGGGGATTGCCTTCACCGAGTTCGACGGGCATATCGTGGAGTACGATCTGGACCCCGGTGAGTCCCTGGTGGTGGATACCGGATATCTGGCGGCCATGGATGCCACCTGCTCCATGGATATCCAGGCAGTCCCGGGGCTCAAGAACATGGTGTTCGGCGGTGAGGGAATCTTCAACACCATTATCACCGGACCGGGCCATGTCTATCTCCAGACCATGCCGATCTCTCAGGTGGCAGGGGTTCTGCGGCCCTTCATGCCCACAGCGAAGTGACTTATGCATCGATACAAAGAAACCGGACCGCCCTCTTTGGGCGGTCCGGTTTTTTATGAGAGAGAAGATTACTTCTCGTCCTTGATGGCAGCCTGTGCCGCAGCCAGCCGGGCGATGGGCACCCGGAAGGGAGAGCAGGACACATAATCCAGGCCCGTCCGGTGGAAGAACTCCACACTGGAGGGGTCGCCGCCGTGCTCGCCGCACACGCCCAGATGCAGCTCGGGGTTGGTGGCGCGGCCCATCTTGCAGGCCATATCCACCAGCTTGCCCACGCCGGTCTGGTCCAGCTTGGCGAAGGGATCGTTCTCGTAGATCTTCTTGTCGTAATAGGCGTCCAGGAACTTGCCCGCGTCATCACGGCTGAAGCCGAAGGTCATCTGGGTCAGGTCGTTGGTGCCGAAGGAGAAGAAGTCCGCCTGCTTGGCGATCTCATCGGCGGTCAGCGCGGCCCGGGGGATCTCGATCATGGTGCCCACCAGGTACTTCATGTTGGAGCCGGCCTCCTTGATGATGGCATCGGCGGTCTCCACCACGACCTTCTTCACGTATGCCAGCTCCTTGACCTCGCCCACCAGGGGGATCATGATCTCAGGCACCATGGTCCACTCGGGATGCTTGGCCTGGACGTTCAGCGCAGCCTTGATGACGGCGCGGGTCTGCATGGCGGCGATCTCCGGATAGGTGACCGCCAGACGGCAGCCCCGGTGACCCATCATGGGGTTGAACTCGTGCAGGCCGGCGATGATGGCCTTGATCTCCGCAACGCTCTTGCCCATGTCCTTGGCCAGCAGCTCGATGTCGGCCTCCTCAGTGGGCACGAACTCGTGCAGCGGGGGATCCAGGAAACGGATGGTGACAGGCAGGCCCTCCATGGCCTCATAGATGCCCTCGAAGTCGGACTGCTGCATAGGCTCCAGAACAGCCAGAGCGGCCTCACGCTGCTCCACGGTGTCGGAGCAGATCATTCGGCGGATGGCGGGAATGCGGTCTGCGTCAAAGAACATGTGCTCGGTCCGGCACAGGCCGATGCCCTCAGCGCCGAACTTCCGGGCCTGGGCGGCGTCGTGGGGGGTGTCCGCATTGGTGCGGACCTTCAGGCGGCGGTACTGGTCGGCCCAGCCCATGACCCGGCCGAACTCGCCGCCGATAGAGGCGTCCACCGTGGGGATGGCGCCGTCGTAGATCTTGCCGGTGGAACCGTCGATGGACAGCCAGTCGCCTTCGTGGAAGGTCTTGCCGGAGAGCTCAAACTGCTTATTCTCCTCGTCCATCTTGATGGCGCCGCAGCCGGAGACGCAGCACTTGCCCATGCCGCGGGCCACCACGGCCGCGTGGGAGGTCATGCCGCCCCGCACAGTTAGGATGCCCTGAGCAGCTTTCATGCCCTCGATATCCTCAGGAGAGGTCTCCAGCCGGACCAGGACCACCTTCTCGCCGCGCTCGGCCCAGGCCTTGGCGTCCTCAGCGGAGAAGACGACCTTGCCGCAGGCGGCGCCGGGAGAGGCGGCCAGGGCGCTGCCGATCACGGGGGTCTTCTTCAGCACCTCGCCGTCAAACTGGGGATGCAGCAGGGTGTCCAGGGTGCGGGGATCGATCATGGCCACGGCCTGCTTTTCGTCGATCATCCCCTCGTCCACCAGGTCGCAGGCGATCTTGAGCGCAGCAGCAGGGGTGCGCTTGCCGTTGCGGGTCTGCAGCATATAGAGCTTGCCGTTCTCCACGGTGAACTCCATGTCCTGCATATCGTGATAGTGATCCTCCAGGATCTTGCAAACCTTCTCGAACTGGGCGAAGGCCTCGGGGAACTTTTCGCTCATTTCGCTGATGGGCATGGGAGTCCGGATGCCGGCCACCACGTCCTCGCCCTGGGCATTGGTCAGGAACTCACCGAACAGCTTCTTCTCGCCGGTGGCGGGGTTGCGGGTGAAGGCCACGCCGGTGCCGCAGTCGTCGCCCATGTTGCCGAAGGCCATGGACTGGACGTTGACGGCGGTGCCCCAGGAGTAGGGGATGTCGTTGTCCCGGCGGTACACGTTGGCGCGGGGATTGTCCCAGGAGCGGAACACGGCCTTGATGGCGCCCATCAGCTGCTCCTTGGGGTCGGTGGGGAAGTCCTGGCCGATCTTGGACTTGTACTCGGCCTTGAATTGGCCAGCCAGCTCCTTCAGGTCATCGGCAGTCAGCTCCACGTCCTGGGTGACGCCGCGGGCCTCCTTCATCTGGTCGATGAGCTGCTCAAAGTACTTCTTGCCCACTTCCATCACCACGTCGGAGTACATCTGGATGAAGCGGCGGTAGCAGTCCCAGGCCCAGCGGGGGTTGCCGGACTTCTTGGCCAGCACGTCCACCACGTCCTCGTTCAGACCCAGATTCAGGATGGTGTCCATCATGCCGGGCATGGAGGCCCGGGCGCCGGAACGCACGGAGACCAGCAGGGGGTTCTCCAGATCGCCGAACTTCTTGCCGGTGATGCCCTCCAACTTGGTGATATACTCCATGATCTCCGCCTGGATCCCGTCGTTGATCTTCTGGCCGTCCTCATAGTACTGGGTGCAGGCCTCGGTGGTGATGGTGAAGCCCTGGGGCACCGGCAGGCCAATGTTGGTCATTTCGGCCAGATTGGCACCCTTGCCGCCAAGCAGCTCCCGCATGTTGGCGTTGCCCTCGCTGAACAAATAGACATATTTTTTGCTCATGTAGTCCAAACCTCTCTTTCCTGCCGCAGTCGAAAGTCGGGTGGACTCCAATCTGCGGTTAAACGATTAGCCCATTTTGATAACGATAACATTATATTGGGAATTTTTTCGGAAAACAATACATAAAAATGCTAAGAAATTTGGGGATAGCTGGAGTATTTTCACAAATGTTTGTGCAATCCACACAATTAACAGTTGCGCAACAAAGAAAATATTTACGTTCTTTCCTTTTTCGGGGCCATGTGGTACAATGGCTCCAGTGTGCCCGCCGGAAGGCCGCCGGGCGCCCCAAACACCCGGCGCCGCCGGAAAATCTGCAGATCAGCCCGTGCTCACAGCGGGAAAAGGAGAGTACGCCATGTCCCTGTTCGGCCTGCGGCCGGAGGAGCCAGCCGCCATCCGCATCCGGGAGGCCGCCACTCGCGGCACCCTGTCCCACGCCCTGCTGCTCACCGGCAGCGGCGACCGGATGTCCGCCGCCTGCTTTGCCGCCGCCGCCCTGGAGTGCACGGGGGAGGAGAGCCGCCCCTGCGGCGTCTGCCCCGCCTGCCGGAAGGTGCTGGCGGGCATCCATCCGGACGTGATCACCGTCCGGGACCCAGACCATAAGAACATCGCCGTGGACGTGGTGCGCGCCATCCGGGCAGACGCCTACATCCGCCCCAACGAGGGGCGGCGGAAGGTCTATGTGTTTCCGGACTGCGCCCTGCTGACGGAACAGGACCAGAACGTGTTGCTGAAGGTGGTGGAGGAGGGGCCGCCCTATGCGGCCTTTCTCTTCTGTGCGGAAAATGCCGCTGTGGTGCTCCAGACCCTGCGCTCCCGGTGCGTGGAGCTGAAGCTGCACCCGGCTGCGGAAGGCGGCGGTGAAGAGGTCCAGGCGGCAGAGGCCCTGTGCCGCTGCCTGGCCGCCCGGAAGCGGGGAAAGGTGACGGAGCTGGCGGTGCGGCTGGAGAAAAAGCGCATCACCCGGGAGGACCTGTCCGCCCTGCTGGAGCGGAGCCGGGCCCTGTGCGCGGCGGCGCTGCTGCTGCAATATGGACAGGAACCGGAGGAAAGCTGCCGGGAAATCGCCCCAATTCTCGCGAAAAACTTGACAAAATCCCAAATCATGCGCACAATAGAGCTGTTACAGAAGTATCGCGGGGAGTGCACGTACAACGTGGGAACCGGCCATGTGCTGGGCGCCATCGCGGTGGAATTGGAGGACATCCTTTGACAGAAGTTATCAGCGTCCGCTTTCGAGGCGGCTGTAAAAATTACTATTTCAATCCAAACGGCAACCAGGTGAAGATGGGAGACCAGGTGATCGTGGAGACCGCCCAGGGCCCGGAATTCGCCACCTGTACGGAGGGGAACCACGAGGTGGAGGACTCCGCCATTGTCAAGCCCCTGAGCCCTATGCTGCGGATGGCCACGGACAGCGACCGCCGCACCGTGGAGCAGAACAAGAAGCGGGAGAGCGAGGCCTTTGACATCTGTGAGAAGAAGATCGCCGCCCACGGGCTGGAGATGAAGCTAGTGAACGTGTCCGCCAGCTTTGACGGCAACAAGATCGTCTTCTACTTTACCGCCGACGGCCGGGTGGACTTCCGGGAGTTGGTGCGGGATTTGGCCGGGGTGTTCCGGGCCCGGATCGAGCTGCGGCAGATCGGCGTCCGGGACGAGGCCAAGATGATCGGCGGTCTGGGGATCTGCGGTAGACCCTTCTGCTGCTCCCAGTTTCTGGACGGGTTCCTGCCCGTGTCCATCAAAATGGCCAAGACCCAGAACCTCAGCCTGAATCCCACCAAAATCTCCGGCACCTGCGGGCGGCTGATGTGCTGCCTGAAATACGAGCAGAACGTCTATGAGGACGCAGCCAAGCGGATGCCCAAGGCAGAATCCTTTGTTCAGACGCCGGACGGCCCCGGCAATGTGAAGAGCGTGGACCTGCTGCGGGAGACCGTGAAGGTCAGCCTGGACAGTGCGCCGGAGCCTTTGAAGTGCTATCACAACTGTGAGGTGTGCGTTCTGCGCAACGGCAAGGGCAGCCGGGAGGGCATCGCCATTCCGGAGCGCCCCGCCCGCTACGTGGAGCCGAAGGAGGCGGAGGAGTTCCGGGAGGAGGCCCCGGCCCTGATGCCGCCCTTCTATATGGACACGCAGCTGGAAGAGGCGCCCATGCGGGAGAAGATCGGCGCACCCGGCAGCGGCGACGGCAAGCCACGCCGCCGGCACCGGGGCGGCCGCCGGAGAGGGGGAGCCAAAAGCGGAGAGGGGGTCGAGCAGCCCAAGGCCGAGGCCAGGGGGCCGGAGAAGAAGGAAGGGCGGCCCCGTCCCCCCAAACAGGAGAGCAGGCCTGCGCAGCCCAAGCCGGCAGAAGCCAGACCTGGGGAGAACAGGGCGGCGGCCCCGGACGGTGAAGGCGAGGCCAAGCGCCGCCGCAGGCCCCACCACCGGGGGGGGCGCCGCCGGAACAAAAACGGCGGCGAGGGCGGCGGTTCCGCCCCCAAGAGTGAGTGAATCCGGCTGGACCGCCGCCCCTTTTTCGGGCGGCGGTCTTTTGAAATGCCGGGAGAGCAGGCAGATGGAGTGGATCTGCCTTTTCAGAGAGATAGGATGGAGGAGTTTTTATGGGAAAATTTGACGGTGTACTGCTGGCCAGCGATTTTGACAATACCCTGCTGAATACGGAGACGGCCCGGCGCACGGGCGCCGAGGTGCCGGAGGTGTCCCGCCGGAACCGGGAGGCGCTGGAGTATTTCATGGCCGGCGGCGGGAGATTTGCCATCGCCACCGGCCGGGCGCTGGCGGCCTTCATCAAATTCGCGGATCAGGTGCCCATGAACGCGCCGGGCATTGTGTGCAACGGCGCGGCCCTGTATGATTTTCAGAAGGGGGAGTATCTGGAGACCATTCTGCTGGACGAGAGCACCCGCCGGCGGGGACAGGAGACTCTGGACCGATTCCCCACGCTGGCGGTGGAGGCATACCACATCGACAACGTGATCCACGCCGTCCGGCCCAATCTCTATACCCGCCAGCATGAGCACGTCACTCATGTGAGCGTGGTGGAAAAGCCCTCCCTGCTGGATGTGCCCCTGCCGCTGGGAAAGATCATGTTTGAGGAGGACCACGCCGTTTTGGAGGAGGTCAAGGCGTTTCTGCAGTCCCAGCCCTGGGCGGGGGAGTATGAGATCTTCTTCTCTGACCGGACACTGCTGGAGGTCACCGCCAGAGGCGCCACCAAGGGCGGCATGGTGGCCCGGCTGGCGGAGCGGCTGGGCATCTCCCGCCAGCACGTCTACTGCGCCGGGGACGAGGCCAACGACCTGTCCATGCTGACCTGGGCGGCGGAGGGATTTGCCCCCGCCAACTGCGTACCCGCTGTCCGGGCCTGCGGGGCCACCATCGTGGCAGATGCGGACCACGACACTCTGGCGGACATCGTGTCCCGCCTGGACAAAATGTACGCCTGAGCGCCGGAAACACCGCTCCGCTACCTGTGGTAGCGGAAATTCCAGGTTTGGTTGCTGGCATGTCCCAGTATCGTCTGGTATCCTGAACGTGTGAAAACGGCAGGGGAGGGAAGCGCCATGACCTTTGGAGAGAAGCTGCAAAAGCTCCGGACCCGGGCGGGATTGAGCCAGGACCAGCTTGCCGAGCTGCTGGATGTGAGCCGCCAGGCGGTGAGCAAGTGGGAGCGGAACGAGGCCATGCCGGAGGCGGAGAAGCTCGTCCGCATCAGCCGCCAGTTCGGCGTGTCCACGGATTACTTATTGCTGGAAGAACTAGAGGAGCCGGAGACGGCCAGTACCACGGCTCCTGCGGCGGGCCTGTGGGTCCGGGTCAAGCAATGGTACCGGAACAGGGGCTATCTGCTGGCCTGGGTTCTGGCGGCCTGGGTGTCTGGAACCTGGTTGACCTGGCTGTTCTTGCGGCCAATACATACCAGCAGGCGCAGGACCTCGAGAATTTTGCCTGGGTGAAATACGTGCAGATGGTGTATATTCCCACAATGATTCCCCATGTGCTGCTGATTCTCGTGTCTGTGATTCTGGTATTCCGGGGCCGCCAATTGGCAGGGCGGCTTCGTTGGTATCATCTGGGCTGGCTCCTGGTGCTGATGGGTCTGCTGAACATGCGGCTCCCCCTTCCCGCGCCTCTGCGGTTTTTGCAGACGGGGCCGGTCTGGAGTATTTCCACTGCGTTGCTGGTGTATCTGGCGGAGTATGGGCCGGAGAATATGTGGGAATTTCTGGAGGTGGCTTTTTGGGACGACCTGCCCTGTCTTCTGGTGACCATTTTGGGCTTCGCCATCCTCATCCTGGGCTGCCGGTATGATCAGAGAACCTCCCTCCGCAAAATCGAATAACCGATGAATCCCTTGCGCCGCAGCGATAAGCCGCTGCGGCGCTTTTGCCTCTCCAAAATTTTTTTCGAATCCACTTGACAAATCTGGAGAATGTGCTATTGTATTACTTGCTTAGTACAACAACACAAATGGGAGGTGCTTCTGTGAAGTGGCAGTTTTCCAATGACGCGCCGATCTATTCCCAGCTGATCGCGCAGATCAAGGTGGGCATTGTCTCCGGCGCGTTCCCGCCGGGGGAGCGGCTGCCTTCCGTGCGGGACCTGGCTACGGAGGCCGGGGTGAATCCCAACACCATGCAGCGGGCCCTGACGGAGCTGGAGCGGGACGGACTGGTATACAGCCAGCGAACCACGGGTAGATTTGTGACGGAGGATCAGGCCATGATTGCATCTGCAAAGAGAAGTTTGGCGGAGCGCCACATTCAGGCGTTCCTGGAGGCCATGACTCACCTGGGCTATGGCCGGGAGGAGATCCTGACGCTGCTGCGGCAGGAGGAGACCAAGGGAGGAGAAGACAATGGCAGTTCTGGAATGTAAAGATCTGAGCAAGCACTACGGCAACGCGCCGGCGCTGAACCATGTGAGCCTGGCGGTGGAACCGGGCCGGATCGTGGGATTGCTGGGCCCCAACGGCAGCGGCAAGACCACCCTCATCAAGCTGGCCAACGGCCTGCTGACCCCCAGCGAGGGAGAGGTGCTGGTATGCGATATGGCCCCTGGAAAGGAGAGCCACGCCAGCGTCAGCTATCTGCCGGAGCGGACCTGCATCCCCACTTGGATGTCCGTGAAGCAACTGCTGGATTTCTATGGCGACTTCTACCGGGACTTCAATCGGAAGGCGGCGGAGGAGATGCTCACCCATCTGAACATCCGCCTGACCCAGCGGATCAAGCAGATGTCTAAGGGAACCCGGGAGAAGGTGCAGCTCATCATGGTGATGAGCCGGGCGGCAAAGCTGTATCTGCTGGATGAGCCCATCGGCGGCGTGGACCCCGCCACCCGGGACTACATCCTCTCCACCATCATCGGCAATTACAATCCCGAGGCGGCAGTGATTATCTCCACCCACCTGATCGCCGATGTGGAAAAGGTTCTGGACGAGGTCATTTTCATCAATCAGGGCCAGGTGGTGCTCCAGTCCTCTGTGGATGAGATCCGGGAGGAGAGGGGCATGAGCGTGGACGCCCTGTTCCGGGAGGTGTTCAAATGCTGACGAAACTCTTGAAGCACGAATTCCGTGCCACGGCCCGCATCATGGGGCCTTTGTACCTGGTTCTGCTGGCGGTGGCCCTGGGCTTCAATTTCTCCGCCAGGCTGATGGACTCAGGCAACTTTGTGCTGAATATGCTGGCCGCTTTGGTGGTCATGGCCTATGTGGTGGCCATTACCGCCGTGTTCATTGTGGCGTTCATTCTGATGCTCCAGCGGTTCTACAAAAATCTGCTGGGGGACGAGGGCTACATCATGTTCACTCTGCCCGCCTCGGTTCACCAGCATGTGTGGAGCAAGCTGATCGTCTCCGCCGTGTGGTTCATCGCCACCGGCGTGGTGGTGTTCCTGTCTGTTTTTGTGGCGGCCTTCAACGTGAGCTTCTTGACGGATTTGGCGAGTATTTTCCCCAAGCTGTTCCAGCAGATGACCGCCTACTACGCCGTCAACGGCACCGTTTTCGCGCTGGAGCTTCTGGCGCTGATGCTGGCAGCCTGCATGAGTTTCTCCCTGCAGTTCTATGCCGCTCTGGCGGCGGGCCACAGCTTTGCCAACCATAAGATGGCCCTGTCCGTGGCGTTCTTCTTTGCGTTCCAGTTTGTGGTGCAGATGGCGGGGGCCATTGTTCTGGTCCTGCTGGACGAGGGGCCGTTGCACCAGTTCCTGCTGACGCTGGATTTCCAGCTCACCGGCGTGGCGGCGGTCCACTTCACGATGGTGGCTCTGCTCCTGCTGACAGTGCTCTACGGCGCGATTTTCTATATTGTAACCACAATTACCTTGAAAAAGCGCTTGAATCTGGAGTAAACTGGACCATACGCTTCCGGCGGGCCGTGGGAGTGATCCCACGGCCCCGGAAATCTTAAGGGAGGCCGCCATGCCCGTAGAGGAAAACCTGATGCAAGCGATCCTGCTGACCTTCGGCACCGCTATGGTGCCGGTGCTGGAGCTCCGGGGCGCCATTCCTGTGGGAGTGGCGGCGGGACTCTCCCCGGCCGCGGCCTGCCTGGTGTCCATCCTGGGCAATATGGTGCCGGTGCCCTTTATCCTGCTGCTGATCCGCCGGATCTTCGACTGGCTCCGGGGCACCCGCCTTTTCGGCCCCAGGATCGACTGGCTGGAGCGCCGAGCTCACCTGAAGGGCCGGATGGTGCGGAAGTACCGCCTGCCGGGACTCATCATTCTGGTAGCCATCCCCCTGCCGGGGACCGGGGCCTGGACGGGGGCTCTGGTGGCGGCCCTGCTGGACATCCGGATGCGCCACGCGCTGCCCGCCATCTTCCTGGGCGTGGTGATTGCCGGGGCCATCGTCACCACGCTGACCTACGGCGTGGTGCAGCTGTTTTGAATCTTATAAGGGGTTCGTTATCTATGAGGAAATTCCTTTTTGCATGTGGCATGATTTCCTTGATGCTGTTTACCCTGACCGCCTGCGGCAGTGAGGACCCGGCAGAGGAGATCTCCCGAGCGCTGCACATCGATGTGTCCGCCGGAGAGGAGATCTCCTCTTCTGACACCCACGGCGGCTTCCACGGCGCCGGCATTTCCTGCGTTGCCCTGCAGTTTCCTGACAGCCAGGTAGCCGACGCCATTGCGGCGAACGCCGCCTGGACACCGCTTCCCCTGGACGAGACGGCCCAGGCACTGGCCTATGGCGTCACCCGAGAGGACGGCGGCGAAGTTTTCAGCGCGGGCCCTTATCTCACCGATGACAGCGGGGATCCCCTGCTGCCGGGGATCGCCAATGGCTTCTACCGCCTGATTGACCGCCACAGTGACGCCGGGGATGGACAAAACCTTCTGGAGCGGGCTTCGCTGAATGTCACCTTGGCCGTGTATGACGCGGACAGCGACACGCTGTATTTCTGCGAAATGGATACCTGACTGACATCCCGGCGGGCGAACGAGGGCAGAAGGAGATCCAACCCATCCGCAGGGGCCGATGCCCTCATCGACCCGCAGCCCAGATGCCCCGTGACCGCCGGGGGAACGGCAGCGGGGAGAGCCCTCAACGAACCCCACCCACTGAAAAACACAGGAGGCAGCCATGAAAAGACATATAATCCCCTGTATCCTTTCCCTGACTCTGCTGCTGACCGCCTGCGGCGGGGAACAAGCTGCGGCCGACACCGCTGAGGAGGCAGTGAAGGACCACTACTACCAGATTCTGGACGCCGCCGGTAAAGAGCTGTACACCGTCACAGACAGCGGGGCCGTGGCAGAGATCGACGCCCTCATCAACAAGGCCGGCGGCGAGAACGCCGACCACGGGAATGCGGAGGGAGACCCTCTCTACACTTATGTCTACTGGCAGGAGACTACCCTCCACGCTGGGGAGGACCCGGATGCGGAGCGGGAATACCTGGAGGTCTTCCGGACCCAGGTGCGGCAGGGCAGCAATGCCGTCACCACGGAGGTCCTGTCCGATACCCTGGAGGGCGTTGGGAGCTTTGTAGGCGTGGAAGGACTGGGCGGTCTGCTGACGTTTACCGCTGAAGTGCCCCGGGAAACGGCGGACGCCCTGCGGGACCCGGCGCAGTTTGCCGGGGCGTGAGCAATACAAAATAGATGCGGCGCATCCGTTTCAGGGTGCACCGCACGTTTGCTTTTAGGGGTGTGCCGGCCCATACCACTCCCCAGGGGGGCCTCCCAGACGGGAACAAAAAAGAGCGGGACACACAGCATCCCGCTCTTTGATCAACCCTCTGCGGAGAATACCTTCCGTCCCTCGCTCCAGACCGCCCGGATGGCGCCGCCCTGACGCAGATACACCGCCCGCTCCAGCCGCTCCTGGGGCGTCATGGGATGGGGCTGGGGAAGATCATCGTCCGCCAGGACCAGGGCGTGGAGATGATTGCCTGGGGCAAAGCCCGGCTGCTCGGCGAAGTATGCCGCACCGGCGGAGGTGGCCAGGTACCAGCCCTCCGGCACCGTGAGGAAATCCGTCTCCCAGTTGTCCAGCACCCGCCGGGCCTTGGAGGCCCGGATGGAGGCGGCCACCACATCGAACATGTGCAGGTGGTCCCCGCCGGCAATGTCGCTGCCCAGGGCCACCTTCACGCCCTCATTCAGCATGGCCCGCACCGGCGCCACGCCGGAGCAGATGTTCTGGTTGGAGTCGGCGCAATGGACCGCTGTCACGCCGGCGTCCCGCATGGCCTGCCGCTCCCGCGCATCGGACCAGACGCAGTGGGCCATGACGGTGCGGCTGGTCCACAGGCCGTATTTGGCATAGGTCTCCCAGTACTGCTGGCAGCCCGGGTGGAGCTGGCGCACCCAGGCCATCTCTGCCTGGTTCTCCGACAGGTGGGACTGGACGGGGAGATCCCGCTCCGCCGCCAGTTTGCCCAGAAACGCCATCAGCTCGTCAGTGCAGGAGGGGGTGAACCGGGGCGTCAGCATGGGCTTCACCAGGCGGAAGTCCTGACAGGCATCCAGCCAGCGGAGCGTCTCACGCCTGGACTCCTCTGTGGTCTCCTCCAACAGGCCGGGGGCAGCGTTCCGGTCCATGTTCACCTTGCCCACGTAGCCGGTGACGCCGGCCTTCTCCAGTTCCTCCATCAGGATCAGCGTGGCGTCCGTGTGGAGAGAGGAGAACATGCACACCCGCGTGGTGCCGTTTGCAATAAGCTCCCGGGCCAGGCGGCTGTAAATCTCCCGGGCGTAGCCTGTGTCCGCGAACCGGGCCTCTGTGGGAAAGGCGTATGCGTTCAGCCAGTCCAGCAGGGGCAGGTCCATGCCCATCCCCAGCATGGGGTACTGAGGCGCATGGAGGTGCAGATCCGCAAAGGACTGGAGGATCAGCGCGTCTCCCCAGTCCTCCACCGGGGCACCGGCGTACTGCTCGGGCAAAGACCCGTACACACCCCGGATGAGGCCGTCCTCGGCCACCAGATATCCGCCCGGCAGGGCATCCAGCTGTCCCAGGGTGGGAGCGGACAGAATAGTTCCCTTGATGATCGTCAGTGACATGGCAAATCTCCTTTTGTTTCCGTTCCGGATTTTTCAGACAGAAAAGAAGCGCCTGCCGGCAGGGGATGGCCCCTTCCAACAGACACTCATAGAAGAGCCTTCGGCGGCTCCGTAGAGACGTTCGCGCCATGACAGCGAACTTATATGAGCTTTTCCTGCTGCCTATACCATATCACACATCGTCCCCGGATGCAAGCCCTGTCACGCCGGGAAGTCCTGCCGCTTATACTGGCATACGGGCGGTGTTCCGCCTGAATCAGAGAAAAGGCGTTGGTGCTATGCTGCAGTCTCTTGGCTGGGCGGCCCTGGGTACGGGCTTCACATTTTTGATGACCGCTCTGGGCGCGGCCATGGTGTTTTTTTTCGCCGGGGAACCCCGGCCCCACTTTCAAAAGACCCTGCTGGGCTTTGCTGCTGGAGTCATGACGGCGGCCTCCGTGTGGAGCCTGCTGCTACCGGCCATCGACCGGGCCGCAGAGGGGGCGCTGCCGGACTGGCTGCCCGCCGCGGGCGGAATGCTGTTGGGCGTGGTCTTCCTGTCCGCTCTGGATGCCCTGCTGCCCCATCTGCGGCGGGACCGGACCTGGCAGGATGCCTCTTGGCGGCAGACCACTCTGCTGATGACAGCCATCACCCTACATAACGTCCCGGAGGGGATGGCGGTGGGGCTGGCCTTCGCCCTGGTGTCCGGAGGGGAGGGCTTTGCCGGGGCGGCGGCCCTGGCCATGGGCATCGGCATCCAGAATTTTCCGGAGGGAGCCGCCGTGGCTCTGCCCCTGCGGCAGGGCGGCTGGTCCCGTCCCAGGGCCTTTGTGGGGGGAATGCTCTCCGGCGCCGTGGAGCCGGTGTTCGGCGTGCTGGCGGCCCTGGCCGCGGCCGGCGTGGACCCGCTGATGCCCTGGCTGCTGAGTTTTGCTGCCGGAGCGATGCTGTACGTGGTGGTGGAGGAGTTGATTCCCCAGGCCCACAGCCGGGCGGGGACCTGCGGTTTTGTGATGGGATTCCTGGTGATGATGGTGCTGGACGTGGCACTGGGCGGCTGAGACCGCCCTCTGGACTCCGGCAGAAAAGGGCCGGGAGGCCGCCTGCAGGCGGTCTCCCGGTCTTGCGCAGCTCAGGCCTCTCTGCTGGGCTGCAGAGCCAGAATCACCAGAGTGGCTTCGCCGTCCCGAACGGTAACGCTGCTGTTGCTGTTCAGGGAAAAACGGGTAGCCTCCTCCACGGAGATGATGAAAGAGGCAGAGCCGGATACACTGGTATTGTCGATACCGGTCCGATTGTAGACGCCGTACTCCAGATGACCGCGTCCTCCGTAGCCCGGTGTGATTTGAAGATATCCGGCGGTCAGAAGGTTGGCGGCAAAGTGGTAGGCAATGAGATATACTCCCGGTTGCAGGAGGAGCTGAGTGGTAGATTCCTGCACAATGTGGCCGGTCACATCCGTTGCTGCCGCACTCAAAGAGATTGAGCTGCCGTTGAAAAACTCCTGCTGGTAGGTGACAAAAGACGCATAGGCCGGAATACCCGACGGACCCTGAGGTCCTTGGGGACCCTGAAGTCCTTGGGGACCCTGGAGTCCTTGTGGGCCCTGGAATCCTTGTGGGCCCTGAGGTCCTTCCGGCCCCTGAGGCCCTTGCGGCCCCTGAGGTCCCTCCGGCC
>OOCT01000619.1_pt1 | contig 24555 bp, 16 predicted proteins | sample 1671851 | NCBI WGS metagenome assembly OOCT01 (sample SAMN06348199, study PRJEB24527) | human gut metagenome | biome: human gut; feature: ankylosing spondylitis patient; material: feces | host: Homo sapiens | place: China | collected 2015-10
AACTACGACAACTTCCTCGACGAGTACGGCATCGTGGCCATCGTCAAGAAGTACTGCGACTATGTGCGCTACCCCATCCAGATGGATCGCGAAAAGAGCCGTCAGAAGCCCGAACCCGACCCCAAGCCCGACGACTACAAGCCCGAGTGGGAGACCTACACCGAGCTGGAAACTTTGAACAGCATGGTGCCTATCTGGAAGAAGCAGAAGAGCGAAGTCACCGACGAGGAGTATGCAAACTTCTACAAGGATAAGTTCAGCGACTACGCCGACCCCGCCCGCGTCATCGTGAGCCGCACCGAGGGTACTGCAAACTATAACGCCCTGCTCTTCGTACCCAGCCACCGCCCCTATGACTTCTACACCAAGGACTACGAAAAGGGTCTGGCTCTGTACGCATCCGGCGTCCTCATCATGGAGAAGTGCGGCGACCTGCTGCCCGACTACTTCAGCTTCGTCAAGGGCATCGTGGACAGTCAGGACCTGAGCCTGAACATCAGCCGTGAGATGCTGCAGAAGGACAATCAGCTCAAGCTCATCCACAACGCTCTGGAAAAGAAGATCAAGAACGAGCTCCACGCCATGCTGGCCAACGACCGCGAGAAGTACGAGAACTTCTGGAAGGAGTTTGGCCGTCAGCTGAAGTTCGGCGCATACTCCGACTACGGGATGCACGCCGAGCTGCTGCGCGACCTGCTGCTGTTCTGGTCTGCCAAGGAGCAGAAGATGGTCACTCTGCAGGAGTACGTGGACAAGATGCCCGCCGAGCAGAAGTACATCTACTTCGCCGCCGGCGACTCCACCGATCGTCTGGCAAAGCTGCCTGCCGCTGAGCTGGTCATGGACAAGGGCTACGATGTCCTGCTCCTGACCGAGGATGTGGATGAGTTCTGCCTGCAGATCATGCGCACCTATCCCCGCAAGGATGCCGAGGGCAAGGACGGCACCGTCGAGTTCAAGAACGTCAACAGCGGCGATCTGGGCCTTGAGACCGAGGACGAGAAGAAGGCCGCTGAGGAAGCCACCACCGCCAACAAGGCTCTGTTTGACGCCATGAAGGACGCTCTGGACGGCAAGGTCAAGGAGGTCAAAGTCTCCACCCGCCTGAAGGACCACCCCGTCTGCCTGTCCGCCGACGGCCCGCTGTCCATCGAGATGGAGAAAGTCCTCTCCAAGCAGCCCGGCAGTGAGGGCGTCAAGTGCGACAAGGTGCTGGAGCTGAACGTCAACCACCCCGTCTTCGCTGTGCTGAAAGCCGCACAGGAGGCTGGCGATACCGAGAAGCTCAAGAAGTACAGCGCTCTGCTCTACGCACAGGCACAGCTCATCGAGGGCTTGCCCGTGGATGACCCCGCCGCTTACGCCGAGGCCGTCTGCAGCCTGATGCAGTGATTTTTCCCTGTGTTCCCGGGCCGGAGGGCGCTGCTCCCTCGCCTTCCGCCTGACATCATAATTTTCTTCCCTTAACAAGAAGGCCGCGCTCCGCTGGAAAAGTGGATCGCGGCCTTTTCTTTTGCACTGCCCGCCGCAGTAAGGTTTCTCCATGTCGCGGTCCTCTCCCCCGCCGGGACGCGGCAGCGGGAAGTTTTGGCGCAGTTATACAATGCTTTTCCGGTTTTGAAAAAACTTTTGTCTCAGCTGCACCTGATTCAAGTTTTCTGCTTTGCATCCCTGCCGGAGCTGTCCGGCGGGGATTTTTTGCAACTTTTCATTGAGATGCAACAATAACACATGGTTTTTTCCAGGCAAATCCTTTACTATAAGAATAGAAGCGGGCTGTATCGCCCACACGAAATAAAAAAGTATCTGTCTGTCAGGAGGAAGATTCCATGATGAAGTCCATTCCCGTATGGAAGCAGGAGCTGTCCGACGGCGTCCACGCCGCACGCCTCGCCTCCCTGTATTGCTGTTCTCCCGCCGAGACGGCCTCTGAAGCCGCCCGTTACACCGCTGTGCTGGACGGGCTGGAAAAGACCTTCGGCTCCCACGCTGAGGGCGGCCTTTACAGCGCACCGGGCCGCACCGAGATCGGCGGCAACCACACCGACCATCAGCATGGCCGGGTACTGGCCGGCAGCGTGAACATCGACATGATCGCCGCTGCAGCCCCCAACGATAAGAACCAGCTCCGCGTCCAGAGCGAGGGCTATGATCTGTGCGTTATTGATCTGAATGACCTCGAGGCCCGCAAGGAAGAGGAGAACACCACCGCCGCCCTGCTGCGCGGCGAGTGCGCCGCCTTCACCCAGCGGGGCGCAAAGCTGGCCGGTCTGGACGTCTACGTCTCTTCCAACGTGCCGAAGGGCAGCGGCGTTTCCTCTTCTGCCGCCTTTGAGGTGCTCATCGGCGTCATCCTGAACGACTGCTTCATGACCGAGAAGGTTTCCCCCATCGCCATCGCACAGATCGGCCAGTGGGCTGAGAACGTCTACTTCGGCAAGCCCTGCGGCCTGATGGACCAGATGGCTTCCAGCGTGGGCAACATCATCACCATCGACTTCGCCAGCCCCGCAAAGCCCGTGGTAGAGCCGGTGGCTGTGGACTTCTCCAAGGCCGGTCTGGTCCTCTGCATCCTCGACTCCGGCGCAGACCACGCCGATCTGACCGACGAGTACGCCGCCATCCCGGCTGAGTGCCGCGCCGTAGCCGCTGTCTGCGGCGGCGAGGTGCTGCGGGATGTGCCGTTCGAGACCTTCCTTGCAAAGCTGCCCGAGTGCCGCAGGCAGTGCGGCGACCGCGCCGTCCTCCGCGCCTTCCACGTCTACGCCGACAATGACCGTGTGGCAAAACAGGTGGCCGCACTCCACGATGGCGACTTCGACACCTTCCTCTGCCTCGTGAACGAGTCCGGCCGCAGCAGCTGGGAGTATCTGCAGAACGTCATCCCCGCAGGCTACAAGGATCATCAGGAAGTGGGCGTGACCATCGCTGCCGCCAAGCATCTGCTGGGCGATAAGGGCGCTGTCCGCGTCCACGGCGGCGGTTTCGCCGGCACGGTGCAGGCTTTCGTGCCTGTGGAGATGCTGGACGAGTTCAAGGCCGGTATGGAAGCCATCCTCGGCGAGGGCCGCTGCCACGTCCTGTCCATCCGCCCGGAGGGAGGCGCTGTCCTATGATCTCCACTGCCATCCAGCAGCTCGTCAACTACGGTCTGGACACCGGCCTCATCCTGCCTGACGACGAAATCTACATCCGCAACCAGCTGCTCATGACCATGCAGCTCGACAGCTTCACGGAGCCGGAGGGCGACGTCTGCTACGCCGACCTCGAGAGCATCCTGAAAACGCTGGTGGATGATGCCGCAGCCCGGGGCGTCTGCGACGACAGCCCCACGGCCCGCGACCTCTTCGACACCCGGCTCATGGGTGTGCTGACGCCCCGCCCCAGCATCGTGCGGGCCAACTTCGAAGAGCGGTACGAGACCGACGGTCCCCAGGCCGCCACCGACTGGTTCTACAAGTTCAGCCAGGACACCGATTACATCCGCCGCTACCGCATCAAGCGGGACGTCAAGTGGGTGACCCGGACTCCTTATGGCGACCTCGACATCACCATCAACCTGTCGAAGCCCGAAAAAGACCCCAAAGCCATCGCAGCCGCAAAGCTGGCTCCTCAGAGCGCCTACCCCAAGTGCCAGCTCTGCGTGGAGAACGAGGGCTATGCCGGTCGGCTGAACCATCCCGCCCGGGAAAATCACCGCATCATCCCGCTGACCATCAACGACAGTGCGTGGAATTTCCAGTACAGCCCCTATGTCTACTACAATGAGCACTGCATCGTCTTTAACAGCCAGCACACCCCCATGAAGATCGAGCGGGCCACCTTCCGCAAACTGCTGGACTTCGTGGCCCTCTTCCCCCACTACTTCGTGGGCAGCAACGCCGACCTGCCCATCGTGGGCGGCAGCATCCTGAGCCACGACCACTTCCAGGGCGGCCACTACGAGTTCGCCATGGCCAAAGCGCCCATCGAGAAGAAGTGGGTCTTCCCCGGCTTTGAGGACGTGGACGCCGGCATCGTCCACTGGCCCATGAGCTGCATCCGCCTCACCTGTGCCGACGACGAACGCCTTGTGGAGCTGGCCGATAAGATTCTGACCGCATGGCGGGGCTACACCGACGAGAGCTGCTTTGTCTACGCCGAGACCGACGGCGAACCCCACAACACCATCACCCCCATCGCCCGGATGCGGGACGGCAAGTTCCAGCTGGATCTGGTGCTGCGCAACAACATCACCACGCCGGAGCATCCGCTGGGCGTCTATCACCCCCACGCAAAGCTCCACCACATCAAAAAGGAGAACATCGGCCTCATCGAGGTCATGGGTCTGGCCGTTCTGCCCAGCCGCCTGAAAGCCGAGATGGCCGATGTGGAAGCCGCCCTCGCGGCCCGCACCCCCGCCGCTGAGTACGGCGAGAACATCCAGAAGCACGCCGAGTGGGCGATGGACATCCTCGCCCGCCATCCGGAGCTGAACGCCGAAAATGTCCACACCATCGTGCAGGACGAGATCGGCCATGTCTTTGCCGAAGTCCTCGTAGACGCTGGCGTCTACAAGATGGACACGGCAGGCCGCGCAGGCTTTGAGCGATTCTTAGCAAGTATCTGAGCATAAAGAGTAATGCCTCCCCGCCGGGGAGGCATTACTCTTTCGTTTATTGTTTGCCCAGCTGCCAGAACGCAACGGCGCTGGCGGCAGCGACATTCAGCGAATCGACGCCGTGGGACATGGGGATCTTGACCGTGTAGTCGCAGGAAGCGATGGTGCCGGCGGCGAGGCCGTCGCCCTCAGTGCCAAGCACGATGGCAAGCTTCGGTTCTTTCGCAAGCTGCTCGTCGTCGATGCTCACCGAACGGTCGCTGAGGGCCATCGCGGCGGTCTTGAAGCCGAGGGAGTGGAGGATGTCCATCCCCTTCTCCGGCCAGTCTGCCGGGGTCTCGCCCAACTGCCCCCAGGGTACCTGGAACACCGTACCCATGCTGACGCGGACGGCGCGGCGGCAGAGCGGGTCGCAGCAGGAAGGGTTGATGAGGACGGCGTCCATGTTCAGTGCCGCCGCCGAGCGGAAGATGGCCCCCACATTGGTGGAGTCCACGATGCCCTCCAGCACGGCCACCCGGCGGGCGTTTTTGCAGAGCTCTTCCACCGGGCGGGGTGCCGGGCGGTGGAAGGCACAGAGGACGCCCCGGGTCAGCTCAAAGCCGGTGAGCTCTGCCAGCATCTCCCGATCTGCCGTATATACCGGCGCGTCGCCGCAGCGGCTCAGGATGCCCGCTGCCGGGCCAGTGATCTGCTTGCGCTCCATCAGCAGGGACACGGGCTCGTAGCCTGCGTCCAGCGCACGGTCGATGACCTTGGGGCTCTCGGCGATGAAGATGCCTTTCTCCGGCTCGAGGCGATTGCGCAGCTGGTTCTGGGTCAGCCGGGCATAAGGGTCCAGCTCCGGCGCGTGGAAATCCGTGATCTCGATGATATTGGGCATACAAAAAGCCCCTCCTTCTCCTGAAAAAGCTGTTTTCTGTATTCTACCACAGTCTGCGCCGCATTGCAAAACAAAGCGTATTCTGCGATACCCGCCCGGAATCGTCATTATCTATAAAAAATATGGCGCAGTTTTTGACAAAACGCCGGTTTTGCGCTATAGTATGGCATGGAATTATTTTCTGGATAGAAGGAGGAGCTTTTATGCCATCTCTCAAACCTCACGGACAGATGTCCGAAGCTTTTATCACCGCTCTGTTTCTCTCCGTCTCAGGCGGCTTACAGGATGTTTATACTTATTTATACCGCGGCAAGGTCTTCGCCAACGCCCAGACCGGCAACATCGTGCTGATGGCCGTCAAGCTGTTTGCGGGCAAGTGGGGCGAGGCACTGCGCTACCTGATTCCCCTTTGCGCCTTTGCGCTGGGCATTTTTGTGGCCGAGTTCATCCGCCTCAAGCTCAAGCGGATGCAGTGGCTCCACTGGCGTCAGCTGGTGGTGCTGTTCGAGATCCTGATGCTCTTCGTCGTGGGCTTTTTGCCGCAGAAGCTGAATCTTCTGGCCAACTCCCTCGTCTCCTTCTCCTGCGCCATGCAGGTACAATCCTTCCGCAAGGTGAACGGCTATGCCTTCGCCAGCACCATGTGCATCGGCAATCTGCGCAGCGGCATGGATTCCCTCTGCGCATGGCTGGTGGGCGGCAGCACCAAAGCCTTCGGCAAGGCGATGCACTACTTCGCCATCATCTTCCTGTTCGCGCTGGGCGCCGGCCTCGGCAGCCTTGCACTGGCCCCCATGGGCAGCCGGGCCATCTGGCTGTCCTGCCTGCTGCTCTTCATCAGCTTCTGCCTGATGTTCCTGAAAGAGGACATTGAGGAGCTGGAAGAATTTGAGCACCTGGAGCACGAGGAAGCCCTTAAAAAATAATTGCGCCGAAGCCTGTCGTATGCTATACTATAAGGTGTTTGTGTGATACTTCGGCCCGCCGCACCACCGACGTGCCGGAGATGAAGTTGTAGAATCAGGAAGAGGAGCATTCCATGAAAAAAGGCTTTGACAACGCGAAATATCTTCAGATGCAGTCCCAGCACATCCGGGAGCGCATCGCACAGTTCGACAACAAGCTCTACCTCGAGTTTGGCGGCAAGCTGTTCGACGACTACCACGCCTCCCGCGTGCTGCCGGGCTTTGAGCCGGACTCCAAGCTGCAGATGCTGCTGCAGCTCAAGGAGCAGGCCGAGATCGTCATCGTCATCAGCGCGCAGGACATCATCAGCAGCAAGGTGCGCGGCGACTACGGCATCACCTACGACCTCGACGTTCTCCGCCTCATCGATGCCTTCCAGGGCATGGGCCTGTTCGTGGGCAGCGTCTGTGTGACCATGTACACCGCCGCCCCCGAGGTCGAAGCCTTTGAGCACAAGCTGAACAGCGTGGGCGTGCGCACCTTCCGCCACTATAAGATCCCCGGCTACCCCAACGATGTGGCCCGCATCGTGAGCGACGAGGGCTACGGCAAGAACGACTACATCGAGACCCAGCGTCCCCTCGTCGTCATCACGGCCCCCGGCCCCGGCAGCGGCAAGATGGCCACCTGCCTGTCCCAGCTCTACCACGAGCACAAGCGGGGCGTCAAGGCCGGTTACGCCAAGTTTGAGACCTTCCCCATCTGGAACCTGCCCCTCAAGCACCCGGTCAACCTCGCCTACGAGGCCGCTACCGCCGACCTGAACGACGTGAACATGATCGACCCCTTCCATCTGGAGGCCTACGGCGTCACCACCGTCAACTACAACCGCGACATCGAGATCTTCCCGGTGGTCAACGCGATGTTCGAGCTCATCGCAGGCAAGAGCCCCTACAAGTCCCCCACGGATATGGGCGTGAACATGGCCGGCAACTGCATCGTGGACGACGAAGCCTGCCGCGAGGCCTCCCGCAACGAGATCATCCGCCGCTACTTCAAGGCGCTCTGTGACCAGAAGACCGGCAAGAATGTCGAAAACGAGCTGTTCAAACTTGAGCTGCTGCTGAATCAGGCCGGTCTGGCTGTCGGCGACCGTGCCGTGGAAAAGCAGGCTCACGCCGTGGCCGAGCGCACCGGCGGCGCACCCGCTGCCGCCATCGAGCTGCCGGACGGCACTGTCGTCACCGGCAAGAACGGTCCCCTGCTGGGCGCAGCCTCTTCTGCCCTGCTCAATGCCCTCAAGAAGCTGGCCGGCATCGACCATGAGATCGACCTGGTCTCCGCCCGCGCCATCGAGCCCATCCAGACCCTCAAGACCAACTACCTCGGCAGCCGGAATCCCCGCCTGCACACCGATGAGATCCTGATCGCGCTGTCCAGCTCTGCCGCCGAGAATGAGACGGCTGCTGTCGCTCTGCAGCAGCTCTCCAAGCTCAAGGGCTGCGACATGCACTCCACGGTCATCCTGTCCAGCGTGGATATGGACACCATCAAACGTCTGGGGATGTACCTCACCTGCGAGCCCGCCTATGAGCAGGAAGACCGCAAGTATCACAAGAAATAAGCGCTCCGGCGCATAAGAAAAGCCGCACAGTACAGCGAAAAACTGTACCGTGCGGCTTCTTTGTTTCTTCTGTGGTTTCTCAGACGTGAGACAGGCTGGGCGCACCGCCCGCGATCTCCTCGGCGGTCAGCGGCTTCGCCTCGGCAGGGGCGTTCAGACGCTCCTTTGCTACGGCCAGCATCAGTTTGATGCGGTTCTCCTGATTGACCTTGGTGGCGCTGGGGTCGTAGTCGATGGGGGTGATGTTGGCGCTGGGGTACATCGCGCGGATCTTGTTTACCATGCCCTTGCCCACGATGTGGTTCGGCAGGCAGCCAAAAGGCTGTGCGCAGACGATGTTGCCGTAACCGCCCTGTACCAGCTCGATCATCTCAGCTGTCAGCAGCCAGCCCTCGCCCATCTTGGCACCCAGCGAGATGATGCCCTCGGGCTTTTCCACCAGCTCCTTGAAGGGGCCGGGGGCGTAGAAACCGGCGTCGGCCTCGGCCTTGAGCATGGAGCGCTCCACGCTGTCCAGCCAGTTGAGCAGCTGGTCGGTACCCATCTTCATGGCCAGCTTGCCGCCGTAGAGGACATGGTCCTCGCCCATGTTGAAGATGCAGTACTGCACGAAGCCCATCAGACCCGGGAAGTTGACCTCGCAGTCCTGGCTCTCGAGGAACTTCTGCAGGTCGTTGTTGCCCAGCGGACTGTACTTGACGTAGATCTCGCCCACGACGCCGACTTTGACCTTCGGCACACGGGTGACGGGAATAGACTTGAAGTCCTTTGCGATGAGGGGGAAGGTGTGCTTCATCTCGCGGGAGGTGAAGCCTTTGCCCGCCAGCAGCACACGACCCAGACGCTCGACCCAGAGGTCTACCATCTTATCGGCAGCGCCCTTCTCGTTCTCATACGGAGCGACCTGATTGCGCAGGGCGCAGAGCATATCGCCGTAGAACACGCTGGCGATAGCCCGGCGGGCCAGAGGCAGAGTCATCTGGAAGCCGCTGTCCTTCTCGAGACCCGAGAAGTTCAGGCTGGCCACCGGGATGTTCGGATAGCCTGCCTTGACCAGCGCCTTGCGGAGCAGGTGGATGTAGTTGGAGGCACGGCAGCCGCCGCCCGTCTGGGTGATGAGCAGGGCCGTGTGCTCGAGGTCGTACTTGCCGCTGTTCAGCGCGTCGAGGAACTGGCCGATGACCAGCAGTGCCGGATAGCAGGTGTCGTTGTGGACATATTTCAGGCCCAGCTGCGCCACAGCGCTGCCGCAGTTGCCAAGGATCTCGCACTTGTAGCCGTCGTAGCGCAGGGCGTATTCCAGCAGGCGGAACTGGGTGATGGCCATGTTGGGGATGAGGATGGTGTGAGTTTTCTTCATCTCCGGGGTGAATTTGGGGTAATTGTATTCCATAGGTTCCTCCTATGTTACTTCTTATCTTCGTCTCGCTCATCCAGCGCGGCGAACAGGCTGCGCAGGCGGATATTGACCGCGCCCAGGTTTGTGATCTCGTCAATTTTCAGCTGGGTGTAGAGCTTGCCGCCCTCCTGCAGGATCTCGCGGGTCTCGTCGGTGGTGATGGCGTCTACGCCGCAGCCGAAGGACACCAGCTGCACCAGGTCCATATCGCTCTGGGTGGTGCAGTACTTGGCGGCGGCATACAGGCGGCTGTGGTAAGTCCACTGGTTCAGCACGCTGGTGGGGAACTTTTCCACGCGGTTGGAGATGCTGTCCTCGGTGACCACCGCCGCGCCGTGGCGGGTGATGAGGTGGTCGATGCCGTGGTTGATCTCCGGGTCCACATGGTAGGGGCGTCCGGCCAGCACGATGATGCGCCTGCCCTGACGGCGGGCCTCATCAATGATCTCGCTGCCCTTGACCCGGATCTGTGCCATGTGGGCTTCATACTCAGCGTAGGCAGCGTTGGCAGCCTCCTGCACTTCCTTCTCGGAGATGCCGCCGAAATACTTGGGCAGCACGTCCTTCGCCATCTTGTGGACGAAATCCTTCGGACGGTGGATGCCGACGTAGTCGTAGATGAACTTCTGGCCTTCCAGCTCGGGGCAGTTGCCGGCGAGGACTTCGGGATAGTAGGCCACGACGGGGCAGTTGTAGTGGTTGTCGCCCAGACCCTCGTCGATGTTGTAGGTCAGGCAGGGGTAGAAGATAGCGTCCAGATGCATCTGGGTCAGGGCCTTGATGTGGCCATGGCTAAGCTTGGCCGGGAAACAGGCGGTATCGCTGGGGATGGTAGCCTGACCGGCCAGATAGAGACCGCGGCTGGACACCGGGCTGGTGTGGACGGCAAAGCCGAGCTTGGTCCAGAAGGCGTACCAGAACGGCAGCAGCTCGTACATATTCAGGCAGAGCGGGATACCGATGGAGCCGCGCTTTCCGGCCACGGGCTTGTAGCTGGCCAGAAGCTGCTGCTTGTAGGCGTAGAGGTTGAGGCTGTTGTCCTCGCTCTTTCCGGTGACGGGCTTGTCGCAGCGGTTGCCGGAAATGAACTTGCGGCCATCGGCGAAGGTGTTGACGGTGAGCTGGCAGTGGTTGCCGCAGCCGCCGCACTTGACGCTGACGACTTTCTGGTCGAAGTTCTCCAGCTCTTCCTCGCTCATCATGGCGGAGGTGGTCTGGCCGTTCTTGCGACACTGGCGCAGACCGAAGAGGGCCGCACCGTAAGCGCCCATCAGACCGGCGATGTCGGGGCGGATGACCTCGACGCCCATCTCCTTCTCGAAGGCGCGGAGGACGGCCTCATTGTAGAACGTACCGCCCTGCACGACGATCTTCCGGCCCAGCTCTTCGGGGCTGGACGCACGGATGACCTTGTACAGTGCGTTCTTGACGACGCTGATGGACAGGCCCGCCGAGATATTCTCAATGGACGCGCCGTCCTTCTGGGCCTGCTTGACCGAGCTGTTCATGAAGACGGTGCAGCGGCTGCCCAGGTCCACGGGGCGGTCGGCGAAGAGGCCGAGGGCCGCGAACTCCTTGACGTCGTAGCCCAGTGCCTGCGCGAAGGTCTGCAAAAAGCTGCCGCAGCCGGAAGAGCAGGCTTCGTTCAGGAAGATGTTGCTGATAGCACCATCCTCGATCTTGAAGCACTTCATATCCTGACCGCCGATGTCGATGATGAAGTCCACGTCCGGCATGAAGTATTTTGCTGCCGTGAAGTGGGCCACGGTCTCCACGAGCCCGAAGTCGCAGCGGAAGGCGTTCTTGACCAGCTCTTCGCCGTAGCCGGTGGTGGTCACGCTGGCCACCTTGAGGCCGGGGTGCTCTTTATAGATCTTCAGCAGCTGCTGCCGGATAAGGGGCAGCGGGTTGCCGAGGTTCGGCTGATAGTTGGTGTAGAGGATCTGGCTCTGCTCGTCCACGACCACCAGCTTGACGGTGGTGGAGCCGGAGTCGATGCCGATATGCACCGGGCCGCACTGAGCGCTGAACGCCACCCGCGGCACGCTGTGGGACATATGGCGGGCATGGAATGCCTCGTACTCTTCCTTGCTGGCAAAGAGGGGCGGCTCGCTGGCGTAGGTCGCCGTGGCGGCGTACTCATCCAGCGCAGCGGCCACGTCCGAGAGGACGAACTCCTTGTCGGCGTAGAGGGCAGCGCCCAGCGCGACGTAGAGCAGGCTGTTCTCGGGGCAGGTACCGGTGACGCCCAGTGCCTCGTCGAAGCTCTTGCGCAGCACGGTGCTGAAGGTCAGCGGACCGCCCAGATAGAGGATATTGCCCTGGATGGGACGTCCCTGTGCCAGACCGGCGATGGTCTGGTTGACCACGGCCTTATAGATGCTGGCCGCGATGTCCTCGGTCTTTGCGCCCTGATTGATGAGGGGCTGCACGTCGCTCTTGGCGAAAACGCCGCAGCGGGATGCAATGGTGTATGTACGGGTGGCCTGTTCGGCCGCCTTGTTCATCTCATCAGCACTCATCTTGAGCAGCGTCGCCATCTGGTCGATGAAAGCACCCGTTCCGCCGGCGCAGCTGCCGTTCATGCGGACTTCGGTGCCGTTGGTCAGGAACAGGATCTTTGCATCCTCACCGCCCAGCTCGATGACGCAGTCCGTCGCAGGGACGAACTTTTTGACCGCCACGCGGGTGGAGAACACCTCCTGCACGAAAGGCACTCCGCAGCTGTCGGCCAGGCCCATGCCGGCGGAGCCGGAGATGCTGAGCAGCGCTTTCCGGCCATGCAGCTGCTCTGCGTCGATGCGGCGCAGCAGCTCCTGCGCCTTTTCCAGAATGTGGCTGTAGTGGCGCTCATACGTTGAATATAAAAGGGTATCGTTTTCATCCAGCACCACGCATTTGATGGTAGTGCTGCCGATGTCAAGACCTACTCTCACAGTTGTTTTTCCTCCTGAAGGACAATGCACTCTCCCTCTGCACACAGGGCTCTCCGGCCCGGGCAGAAGTTGTTTGCTAACGAATCAAATTTCAGACTCGCATACATGGGTATTATAAACCAAATCCGGCTGACAATCAATCATTCGGGATTATTTTACACCTTAAAAACAGTAAAATCACCTTTCAAAGTTAAACATTTTGTTAATTTCGCAAACTTTTCTGTGAATTTCGGGCTGTTTCTGCTAAGATTCTTTACCGCCTGTCATTTTTTTCCGCTCTCTTCCCTGTCCCGCACAAAAATCAAAGGCATCTGCGCTGCGCCGTCCCGGCCGCATTGCAGATGCCTTTTTGTCTCGTTCAATATCTCCTCAGCAGAAGGAGCTCCTGTGCCGCCCGGCTTGCGAACCGCGCTGCGCGGATGTCGTTCTCCTCGCTGGAGTGGAGTTCCATTTCCGGCGGGATGTCCTCGCAGGAGGCCAGCAGGAACACCACCTGCGCTCGGGTGCCGCCGCCCGGACGGGCCGTCAGCGTCAGCTTCCAGCCTGCACGGCGGCAGATGAGCTTGCAGATGCGGAGACCCAGCTTTGCGCCGCTGAGGAAGCGGCGGTTGTTCTCGATGGGGTCTTCCTCCATCAGGCCGCAGCCGTTGTCTTCTACCCGGAGCGCGACGCCCGTCTTTTTCTGTTTCAGGCTCACCCACACCCTGCCGCCTGCATCGCAGGCCCGCAGCGCGTTGGAGATGAGGTGGAGCAGCAGCTGTTCGGCCTCATCGGGGACGCCCATGACGGCGCAGTGCTCGATGCCCCCGCTCTCCGTCGTGAGCGTTATTTCCAGCGACCGCTGGATGTCCGGGGCCAGACGGCCCGCTTTTTCCAGCAGACTGCACAGGTCCAGAGGCTGCAGCTCGCTCAGCTCTTCATTTTCCAGCTGATAAAGCGTTATGGCATTGCGTATCGTGCGATCCAGCCGGGCAGACTCTATCTGGATGTCTGAAAGTGCCTGCCGGGTGGGCAGGTCGGCCGACGCCAGCAGATGCATCTGCAGATATTCCCGGTTCTGGTCGATGATGCCAAGGGCATGGAAGCACACATCCCCAAACTCCTCCTGAGGGGAGACTCCTGCTCCATCGTTTCGCCTGCGCATTCTGCTCTACCTCCGCGTCGTGTGGTCAGCACCTCACTGCTGACTCAGTTTACTTTCCAGCGCATAAAGCAGGCGGCCGATGGTCACCTTCCTGCGCTCTAAGCCATACTCTTTTCGAAAATCCCGCCATGTCTGGGTACCGGTCTCGTCCAGCGTCTCCAGCAGCCGCCGGAGGGCGCTGTCCACAGCCGCCACGGTGAGATTGTATTCCTCCGCCACCGGCCCTAATATCTCCTTGCGGATGGCCAGACGGTGGTCAGAGCCCATCATCATCCGAAGCGCACCGGTCAGGTAGCGCTTGTTGGCATCGTAGGTGCTCAGACCCCAGCTGCGATAGATGCGCTCGCAGCGCTTTTCCAGACTCTCCGCCGGGCGGTGGGCCGGAGCGCGCAGTTCCTGCAGCATATCTTCCAGTGTGGCCTGACGGATGAGGTAGCATGCGTCCTCCTGACTCAGGCTCTCCACAGCCGATTTCTCATTGCGTCCGTCGTCCCGCAGAAGCACCAGAGGCTTGCGGGCAAGGCCGCGTATCCTGGGCAGGAACTGGATGCTGTCCATGTCCTCCAGTCTGCCGCCCAGCACCAGAACGTCCACATCGCCCTGCTCGAGCCGTTCCAGCAGCGTCCGGCTGCTGCGGTAGCCCGTACAGCGGATGGCCGGGTTGCGCTCCTCAAGATAGCGTGTCCATACCCGCATCTCTCTGGGGTCATAGCTGGCCAGAGCTACGCGCCATATGGCGTCCTGTTCCTCATAACTCACACGACGCGCCCCCTTCCCGCAGGTTTTCTGCCTGCTCCGCCTGCGGATACCAGTAGGAAATAGCATCCTGCCACAGCTCCGGCTGGACCGAGTTCTCATACAAAAATTGCAGCAGCCGTCCGCATTCCTCTTCCGGGGCCGGGACCCATGTACGGGCCGTGTCTGCTGGGTCGTCCGGAGCTTTTGTCCGGCTCACGGTCAGCCAGCAGCCCTGTCCCTCCGTCTCCAGAGAACAGGCAAGGGTATATGCCTCCTGATACGGTTCCAACGCCGAAAAATTCCTCACCAATGGGACATTCTGTTTCATTCTGCATCCTCCTCACCCCATCTGCCCGGCCCTTCCACTTATGCCGGACAAACTACTTCATACTATAAAATTGTATGGAGCGTCGAAAGGAGTTGCAACGACAAATTTGCGTCAGTTTTCGTCGAATTTTGAAACACTAAAAATATTAACATGGATATTGTCTCAAGAATCCCATCAACCGCTCCAAAAATCAAGACACATCTGCCGCATCCTCCTGGTTTGGGACGCTTTTCCGCGCAGGATGCAACGCTTTTCCATCCTTCGGCAGAAAACACAGAACTTGGCACCCGTTACGACATAAATTGTTCATATTCTTCTGATAAAATCAAACAGATACTATGTTTCCCTCTTCGTCCACAAATGTCGGGCGGAATAGGCCAGCAGACACTTCCCCGTTCTGCTGCCGGAAAGGCAGGCCAATGCTTCAGCTTATCAATATCGAAAAGAAATACACCACCGGCGATCTGACACAGGCAGCGCTCAACGGGGTCAGCCTCAACCTGCGCGACAGCGAATTTGTCGCCATCCTCGGCCCCAGCGGCTCGGGCAAGACCACGCTGCTCAACATCATCGGCGGCCTCGACCGCTACGACAACGGCGAGCTCATCATCAATGGCATCTCCACCCGCCGCTACACCGACCGGGACTGGGACTCCTACCGCAACCACACCGTCGGCTTCGTGTTCCAGAGCTATAACCTCATCCCCCACCAGACCGTCCTCGCCAACGTCGAACTGGCCCTGACCATCTCGGGCGTGTCGGGCGCTGAGCGCCGCCGCCGTGCCGCCGAGGCGCTGCGGCAGGTGGGCCTCGGGGACCAGCTCCACAAGCGCCCCACCGAGATGTCAGGCGGCCAGATGCAGCGCGTGGCCATCGCCCGCGCCCTCGTCAACAACCCCGACATCCTGCTGGCCGACGAGCCCACCGGCGCACTGGACAGCGAGACGAGCATCCAGGTCATGGAGCTGCTGAAGGATGTGGCAAAAGACCGCCTCGTGGTCATGGTCACGCACAACCCCGAACTGGCGGAGCAGTATGCCAACCGCATCGTCCGTCTGCGGGACGGCACCATCACCGACGATACCCGCCCCTTCGAGCCGGACGACACAAAGCTTGCCCCTCCCATCCATAAGAACATGGGCCGTTCGTCCATGTCGTGGCTCACCTCGCTGGCCCTGAGCTTCAACAACCTGCGCACCAAAAAGGCCCGCACCCTGCTCACAGCCTTCGCGGGCAGCATCGGCATCATCGGCATCGCCCTCATCATCTCGCTGTCCACCGGCGTCAACGCCTACATCGCCGACATGGAGCGCTCCACTCTGAGCGAATATCCGCTGCAGATCCTGAGCAGCGGGGTGGACATCACGAGCTTTCTGTCCTCGGGCAGCAGCGACGGCACCACAGCCACCGGCCTGCCCACCGACGAGGACGGCAAAAAGGACACCTCCGGCGGCATGGAGGGAATGGTCTCGGTCCGCCAGCTCATCACCAAGATGGTGTCGGGCCTGACGTCCAACGACCTCACTTCCTTAAAGAAATATCTCGACAGCGACGAGTCCACCATTGCGGATGACGCCACCTCCATTGAGTATTCCTACAGCGTCTCGCCCCAGATCTACCGGCAGGACGCCGACGGCAGTGTGCATCAGGTCAACCCGGACTCCACCCTCTCGATGCTGGGTCTGGGAAGCTCGGGTTCCGGCTCCACCTCCGTCACCAGCAGCCTGATGAACAGCGTGGGCAGCAACACCAGCGTTTTCTATCAGCTGCCCGCCAACAGTGACCTTTATAAGTCCCAGTACGAAGTCAAGGCCGGCCGCTGGCCCGAAAAGCCCACCGAATGTGTCGCTGTGCTGAGCAAATACGGCACTGTGACCGACTACGCCCTCTACTCCATGGGTCTGCGGGACTCCGCCGAGCTGGACAAGATGATACAGCAGTTTGCCCAGAACCAGAACGTCGATGTCCCCAGCGATTTCCGCACCTACAGCTACGACGAGCTGATGGGCCTGAAGTTCAAGCTGGTGAACAGCGCTGACACCTACGTCTACGACGACACCTACGGCATCTGGAAGAGCAAGGCCGACGACAAGGACTATATGCAGCAGCTGGTGGAGAACGGCGAGGACATCACCATCGTGGGCATCGTCCAGCCGGACTACACCGCCTCCGCTTCCATGCTCACCTCCGGCATCGCCTACCCCGCCTCCCTGACCGAGAAGGTCATGAAGGACGCTGCCGACAGCGACATCGTGAAGCAGCAGATGGCCGACCCCGCCACCAACGTCCTCACCGGCGAGAGCTTCGGCAAGGCCGAGAGCCTCCGCGACTTCGATTTGACCAGCCTCTTCTCCATCGACACCAACGCCCTCAAGAATGCCTTCTCTTTTGATGCCGATGCCCTCGACTTCGATTTGAGCGGTACCTTCGACCTCAGCAGCGGCAGTTTCGACCTGAGCAGCCTCATCGACTTCTCGGATTTTTCCCTCGACATCGACGAGCTGCCCGACATCGACCTCAGCGACGCCTTTGCAGAGCTGGACCTCTCCGTCTCGCCGGAGGCCCTGCAGGACCTCGTGCAGAAGGTGTTCAAGGACTATAAGAAATATATCATCGGCAACGGCATCCTCAACTTCAAGAAGTGGAGCTTCTCTGCCTACCTCAAGACCGAGCGGTTTCAGAAGCTGATGGCCGAGTCCATGAAAGACCTCGTTGACCCGGACAAGCTGCAGGGCCAGCTCTCGAGCGCTCTGCAGACCACCATCCAGACCGTGATGGAGACCTACTCCGACCAAATCACGGAGGTGCTGAAAAGTCAGCTGGACGCTGCCATCCAGAAGGGCATCGTCACCTTCCAGGACCAGATACAGTCCCAGCTCAAGACGGCCATCCAGCAGAACATCGGCAAGCTGAGCAGCCAGATGGAGAGCGCCATCAAAATCGACGCGTCGGCTTTCCAGAAGGCCATCCAGCTCAACATGACCGCCTCCGAGCTGACCGAGCTGATGCGCTCCACCCTCCGCTCCTCTTCCGCCACCTATGAGGCCAACCTGACGGCCTTCGGCTACGCGGACGAGTCCGCCCCCAGCCAGATCAAGATCTATCCGAAGGACTTTGCCAGCAAGGCCGTCATCCTGGAAAAGCTGGATGCCTACAACGCCGGGATGTCTGCAAAGGGTGAAGACGAAAAGATGGTGCAGTACACCGACCTCGTGGGTACCCTGATGACCAGCGTGACCGAGATCGTGGACATGATAAGCAGCATGATGGTGGCCTTCGTCTCCATCTCGCTGGCAGTCTCCTCCATCATGATCGGCGTCATCACCTATATCAGCGTCCTCGAGCGCCGGAAGGAGATCGGCATCCTGCGCGCCATCGGCGCTTCCAAGCGGAACATCTCCGAGGTGTTCAACGCAGAGACCTTCATCATCGGTCTCTGCTCCGGCGTCATGGGCATCGTCCTCAGCGAGATACTGCTCATCCCCGGAAACATCATCATCCAGAAAGTCTCCGGCACTTCGACCCTCGTTGCTTCCCTGCCCGTAGACGCAGCCCTCTTCCTCGTGGCACTGGCTACCCTGCTCACCATTCTGGCCGGCATCATCCCGGCCCGCGGTGCAGCCAAGTGCAACCCCGTCAAAGCCCTGCGCGCTGAGTAACCCCCAAAGATCTCATTCCCGGTATCCTTTCCGCTCCGGCGGCAGGGATACCGGGATTTTTTCGGCTTATTTTTGCTCCGGCCCGTCGGTTCAGCTTGTATCCATCCTGCATGAGAACGCCTTTTTTTGCTCTATCGCAATTTTCAAAAATAGTGCCGGTCAAAACGGCATCTTTGCGATATGCAGTTTGCGGCTGTTGCTTGTGCATTAAAAACGCAAACTGCTATAAAAGTTACAAAAGAGTACGGTCATTCCGGAAGATTCTGATGCTTACCGGGAATTGCCGGAAATTGATTTGCTTTTTGCTCTGTGAGCAAATCAATCTGCACAAAGGAGGATCAATTTGTTATGCAATTCTGCCAAAAGTGTTTCGGGGTTATTGATTTATTCCACAAATTATGCCATACTATAGTCACTGAAACCGTTCCCGACACCGTTCCCGAACAATTTCAGTAAAAACCAAAACTTCGACCGAAAGAGAGGTGCTTTCCGGAATGCCGAACATGACCATCAAAGACATTGCCCGTCTGAGCGGCTGTTCCGTCAGCACCATCTCCCGCGTCATCAATGACCGGCCGGATGTGCGTCCCGAAACGAAAGAAAAGGTGCTTCAGATGATGCGGGAGTCGGGCTTCGTGCCAAACACCAACGCCCGGCAGCTGAAGATCCAGCAGTCCCGCAGCCTCGTCTTTGTGGTCAAGGGTACCCGGAACCTCTTCTTCTCGGACTTCCTCGTTCAGCTGCAGCGGGCCGCGACCCTCTACGGGTACAACGGCATCGTCTCCTACCTGGACGAGAATGCCAACGAGATAGACGCCGCCCAAAAGATCCTGCGGGAGATAAAGCCCAAAGGCATGATATTCCTCGGCGGCAGCGTGGCGAACTTCCAGCAGGGCTTTGCAAACATCACCGTCCCCTCGGTGCTGACGACGCTGGTCTCCGACGAACTGGATTTCCCGAACCTCTCGATGGTGGGCGTGGATGACCGGGCTGCGGCCCGCACCGCCGTCTCCCACCTCATCGCGCAGGGCCACCGGAAGATAGCAGTTCTCGGTGGTCCGACCACCAGTTACCCCAGTCGGATGCGCCGCCTCGGCGCACAGGATGCCATGGAGAATGCCGGGCTCACCTTTGACGACCGGCTCTACGGCCTGTCCAACTACGATTTCGAGTCTGCCTACCACGCCATGAACAGTCTGCTGGCCCGACGGGCCGAGTTCACCGCCCTGTTCGCCATGAGCGATGTCATCGCTTTCGGTGCCATCCGGGCGCTGGTGAGCGCCGGGTTCCGGGTGCCGGAAGATATATCGGTCATCGGCTTCGACGGCATCTCGATGTCCCGCTACTGTGTGCCGGTGATGACCACCATCGTCCAGCCCGGCGAGCAGATCGCACTCCAGAGCATCGAGCTGCTGGTGCGGCAGATCGAGCATGGTGCTCCGGCCCAGAAGATCACCCTCCAGCCTGAGCTGCAGGTCGGTGAGAGCGTAAGGGCTGTCTGATTTATTTCGTCTCATTTCCGCTGCCAGGCGGAATGTGTATATCACATGATGAAGAAGGAGAACAATTATGAAAAAAATGATTTCTCGTCGTAATTTCCTGAAAGTCGCCGGCGCTTCTGCTGCCGCCCTCGGTCTGGCTGCCTGCGGCGGTTCCTCCAGCAGCACCGCTGCTTCCACCGCTGCTTCCACCGCTGGTTCTACCGCAGCTTCTGCCGCTCCCGCAGCTGCCGGCAAGGTCTACTACCTGAACTTCAAGCCCGAGCAGGATCAGGCCTGGCAGGATCTGGCTGCTTCCTACACCAAGCAGACCGGCGTGCCTGTCACCGTCGTGACCGCCGCTTCCGGCCAGTATGAGACCACCCTGATGAGCGAGATGGAGAAGAGCGAAGCTCCTACCCTGTTCCAGGTCAACGGCCCTGTGGGTCTGGCAAACTGGAAGGACTACTGCCTCGACCTGTCCGGCAGCGATGTCTACGGCCAGCTGACCAGCGACTCCTTCGCACTGAAGGACGGAGACGCCGTTACCAGTATCGCTTACGTCATCGAGACCTACGGCATCATCTACAACAAGGAACTGCTGACCGCCGCCGGCTACACTCAGGACGACATCAAGGGCTTCGATGACCTGAAGAAGGTCGCCGACGACATTCAGGCCCGCAAGGCTGAGCTGGGCGTCGATGGTGCTTTCACCTCCGCCGGCATGGACGGTTCTTCCGACTGGCGCTTCAAGACCCATCTGGCAAACCTGCCCATCTACTACGAGTACAAGGCTGACGGCATCGGCTCCACCGACGCCATCAAGGGCACCTACCTCGACAACTACAAGAAGATCTGGGATCTGTACATCACCGACTCTACCTGCGACCCCAAGCTGCTGGCTTCCAAGACCGGCAACGATGCCGTGGCTGAGTTCGTGGGCAAGAAGGCCGTCTTCTACCAGAACGGCACCTGGGCCTACAGCGATGTGAAGGATCTGGGCGACGACAATCTGGGTATGCTGCCCATCTACATCGGCGCTGAGGGCGAGGAGAATCAGGGCCTGTGCACCGGCTCCGAGAACTTCTGGTGTGTCAACAACACCTCCTCCGATGAGGACATTCAGGCTACTCTGGACTTCCTGAACTGGTGTGTCACCTCCGACGAGGGTACTTCCGCTATGGCCGATAACATGGGCTTCGTCATCCCCTTCAAGGCCGCCAAGGACTCCACCAACCCCCTCATCGCCATTGCCAACGATTACGTTGCCGCCGGCAAGACCAGCGTGGATTGGTGCTTCTCCACCATGCCTTCCGAGGAGTGGAAGAACGGCGTCGGTTCTGCACTGACCGCTTACGCAGCAGGCACCGGCAGCTGGGACGATGTGGTCACCGCCTTTGTGGACGGCTGGGCCAAGGAGTACAAGCTGGCCAACGGCTAAGAGCTCTCCTTCTTCCGCAATAGCTGGATAATGGGGAGGCGGGCGATGCGTTCGCCCGCCTCCCCTTCTTTTTCAGGAGGTATATCATGCAAAAGGCCATCAGTAAATATTGGCCGGTGTTCGTACTGCCCACCCTGCTGGCGTTCATCATCGGCTTCATCTGGCCCTTCATCTGGGGCATCTATCTTTCCTTCCAGCGTTTCACCACCGTGAGCAAAACCACCTTCGTGGGCCTGCAGAACTACATCAGCGTCTTCTCGGACGAGACCTTCCTCCACGCCTTCAGCTTCACGGCGGCGTTCACCGTGGTGTCCACCGTCCTCATCAATGTCTGCGCCTTCGCCATCGCGCTGGTGCTCACCCGCGGCATCCGCGGCACCAACCTCTTCCGCACCGTCTACTTCATGCCGAACCTCATCGGCGGCATCCTGCTGGGCTACATCTGGCAGATCCTGCTCAACGGTGTGCTGGCCAACCTGCAGAAACCTCTGCTGGCGCTGGACGCCAAGGCCGGTTTCGTCGGTCTGGTCATCCTGATGTGCTGGCAGCAGATCGGCTACATGATGATCATCTACGTCGCGGGTCTGCAGAGCGTCCCCGGCGACCTCATCGAGGCTGCGAAGATCGACGGCGCAAACGACCGTGAGATCCTGTTCAAGATCAAGATCCCGATGGTCATGCCCAGCGTCACCATCTGCACCTTCCTCACCCTGACCAACAGCTTCAAGCTGTTCGACCAGAACGTGGCCCTGACCGCCGGTGAGCCTGCCAACGCCAGTGAGATGCTGGCCCTGAATATCTACAACACCTTCTATGGCCGCTCTGGTGCTCAGTGGAAGGGCATCGGTCAGGCAAAGGCCGCGGTGTTCTTCCTCATCGTCGTGATCATCTCGCTCATCCAGCTCAAGTTTACCCGCTCCAAGGAGGTGCAGCAGTAATGCCGAAAGATAAAAAAATGTGGGACAACATCCTCACTGTCATCATGAGCCTGCTGTGCCTGCTCTGGATCTACCCCATCGTCCTGATCTTGCTGAACAGCCTGAAAATGGAAGGCACCTTCACCACTTCCACCGTCTTCAAGCTGCCTACGGCTGAGACCTTCGCGGGCCTTAGCAACTACATCTACGGCGTCACCAAGATGGGCTTTCTGTCCAGCCTTGGCTACAGCCTCGTCATCACCGTGTCCAGCGTGGCCCTCATCCTGCTGTGCTGCTCCATGACCGGCTGGTACCTTACCCGCGTGAACAACAAGCTGAGCAAGTTCATGAATCTGCTCATCGTCTTCTCCATGGTCGTCCCCTTCCAGATGGTCATGTTCACCCTGTCCAAGACCGCCGACACCCTCAATCTGAACACCCCCTGGAACATCTGCATCATCTATCTGGGCTTCGGTGCCGGTCTGGCCGTGTTCATGTTCACCGGCTTCATGAAGAGCGTCCCCATCGAGATCGAAGAGGCTGCCATGATCGACGGCTGCAACCCGATCCAGATCTTCTTCAAGGTCGTCTTCCCCATCCTCAAGCCCACCATGATCTCCACCGCCATCCTTGAGACGATGTGGGTCTGGAACGACTACCTGCTGCCCACGCTGGTGCTGGACATCAAGAAGTACCGCACCATTCCCATGGCCATCCAGTATTTCCGCGGCGGCTATGGCCGCGTCGAGCTGGCCCCCATGATGGCCTGCATCATCATCGCCATCATCCCCATCATCATCCTTTACATGACCTGCCAGAAGTACATCATCGAAGGTGTCGTGGCAGGCGCTGTCAAGGGTTAAAACAAGGAGGTTCCAGCCATGCGTGCAAGCGGCATTCTGATGCCCGTCTTCAGCCTGCCGGGTCCTTACGGCATCGGCACGCTGGGAAATGAAGCCTTTGCCTTCGTCGATTTCCTTGCGGCTGCAAAGCAGACCTACTGGCAGATACTCCCCATCGGCCCTACGGGCTACGGGGACAGCCCCTACCAGAGCTTTTCTGCCTTTGCCGGCAACCCTTACTTTATCGATTTTCGTCTGTTGGCAGCGGACGGCCTCCTCACCGAGGCTGAGCTGCCCGCGCCCCAAGCGGTGGGTCCCGTCGATTACGGTGCGCTCTACCAGCAGCGGCCCGTGGTGCTCCATAAAGCGGCTGACCGGCTGCTGGCTTCCCCCACCCCGGCCTATGAGGCTTTCTGTGAGGCCCAGAGCGGCTGGCTCGAGGACTATGCCCTCTTCATGGCCGTTAAGGCCGAGCAGGAGCAGGCCGGTCTCTCCGACTGGCCCGACGATCTGCGCACCCGGGAGCCTGCGGCCCTCGCCGCCGCCAAGGAGCGGCTGGCCGCCGAGGTGGACTACTACAAGGCCGTGCAGTTCTTCTTCTACACCCAGTGGAACGCCCTCAAGACCTACGCTAACCGCCACGGCATCCAGCTGGTGGGCGACATCCCCATCTACGTCAGCCCCGATTCCAGCGACCTCTGGACCCGCCCGGAGCTGTTCCAGACCGACGGCGCCGTCCACCTGACCAGCGTTGCCGGATGTCCGCCCGACGCCTTTGCCGCCGACGGTCAGCTCTGGGGCAACCCGCTCTACGACTGGCCCCGCCACGAGGCCGAAGACTTCCGCTGGTGGAAGCAGCGCATCAAACACGCCACTTCCATCTATGACGTCGTCCGCATCGACCATTTCCGGGGCTTCGAGAGCTACTACTCCATCCCCGCCGGGAACAAGACCGCTGCGGGCGGTCACTGGGAGAAAGGCCCTGACCGCGCCTTCATCGACGCCATGCACAAGGCTCTGGGCGAGGGCGGCATCATCGCCGAGGACCTGGGCTATCTGACCCCCGAGGTCAAGGCCATGCTGGCCGCAAGCGGCTACCCGGGCATGAAGATCATGCAGTTCGCCTTCGACAGCCGCGAGCCGGGCAACTACCTGCCCTACACCTACCCCCGCAACAGCGTGGTCTACACCGGCACCCACGACAACGTGACCACCGAGGGCTGGCGTCAGAGCGCCAGCGCCGAGGATGTGGCCTACGCCTGCCGCTACCTGCGCTGCGCACCTGAAGACCTCACTGAGGCCATGATATGCGCCTGCCTTTCCTGCGTGTCGGACATGGCTGTCATCCCGCTGGCCGACTGGCTCCATCTGGACGCTGAGGCCCGCATCAACACCCCCAGCACCCAGGGTGCCAACTGGCAGTGGCGGCTCACCCAGCCGCTCACCCCGGCCCTCAGCGCTCACATCGCTGAGCTGACCACACTGTACCACCGTGTGCCGGGCGAAGAACTTTAAGCTTTCCCCATTTTTCTCCGATTCATCCTGATAGCAGCAGCGCCCTGCCTGCCGTCCCCTCACCGGACAGCAGCCGGGGCGCTGCTGTTTTTGCGTTTTTCTTCAAATTTAGATCGGAAGAGCGTCGTGTAGGGAAAGAGTGTAG
>OOCT01000622.1_pt1 | contig 24491 bp, 22 predicted proteins | sample 1671851 | NCBI WGS metagenome assembly OOCT01 (sample SAMN06348199, study PRJEB24527) | human gut metagenome | biome: human gut; feature: ankylosing spondylitis patient; material: feces | host: Homo sapiens | place: China | collected 2015-10
GTCATCGGGCATTATCTGAACATAAAACACTATCAATAAGTTGGAGTCATTACCGGTGAATTACTGGTATTTGAAATTTATTTTTTTAATATTGTCGGAATTTATCTGATTAACTACCGGGCCGTAGACCCGGCAGTTATTTTAACCACGACGTGTCGCCAGCCAGCAGAGCAGGGAACCGCCGCAGACCATCAGCGCGCCTTGCCAGAACGAGAACGACAGCGGGGCGCTGAGCAGCACGGCTGCAAGCGCTGAGGAAAGTACAGGCGTAAAATACGAACCTACCGCCATAATGGTGACATTGCCATGCAATATACCGACATTCCATGCAGCATAAGCAAATCCTAAGGTAAATGCCGCAGAGATGAGTTTAATCATGACGGGCGTGCTAAATATCATTTCTGGTTGTGGCGTAAGAAAATAGTAAACCCACAGACTTGCTCCCGTTAGCAGGACAAAAACGGTAATTCCATTAAATCCGCGTGCGTATTTATTCGTTACTGTGCAATAGGCTGCCCAGATAAACGCACCAATGAACGCCAGGAAATAACTCAATGGGCTGGTGGTGATATTATTGATGATTTCATCATAATGTAACCCATTGTCACCGCCTAACACCCAACAGACGCCGACGAGGGCTAATAATAATCCAGGTACAATCAACCAGTTGGTTTTCTGACCATTAAACAGAATGGCAAAGAGAATTGTCAGGCTGGGCCACAGATAGTTCACCATACCCACTTCAATCGCCTGATGACGGGTCGCCGCATACCCTAAGGAAAGCGCCAGACAGATTTCATAGCTGACGAATAACAGACTCCCGGCGAGTAAATAGCCTTTCGGGATTTGCCGAATACGCGGAAATCCAACCGTGAAGATTAACAGCAGCCCGCTTAATGAATAGATAGCAGCTGCGCCGCCGACCGGGCCGAGCCCCTCACTGACACCGCGAATCAATCCTACCATCGTGCTCCACAGGACGATCGCTATCAGCCCTATGAGCGTTGCTTTTTGTCGTGTCATGCTCGCTGTTTTGTCTCTTTTGCCGTTAAAAATTAAGCTGAATTTTATAGCATTTTTTTAACTGGCCTGTCAGGCAGTGGTGCGTTTTTCTACCGCTATTGAGGTAGGTCAATTTGCGAAGGCGGATTATTTTGTGGCAAACAGATGTTCTTTTTGATTTCGCGCAAAAAGATTCAGAATTTTACTGTTAGTTTCCTCGCGCAGTAATACCCCTGAAAAAAGAGGAAAGCAATGGACGTCAGTCGCAGACAATTTTTTAAAATCTGCGCGGGCGGTATGGCTGGAACAACAGTAGCGGCATTGGGCTTTGCCCCGAAGCAAGCACTGGCTCAGGCGCGAAACTACAAATTATTACGCGCTAAAGAGATCCGTAACACCTGCACATACTGTTCCGTAGGTTGCGGGCTATTGATGTATAGCCTGGGTGATGGCGCAAAAAACGCCAGAGAAGCGATTTATCACATTGAAGGTGACCCGGATCATCCGGTAAGCCGTGGTGCGCTGTGCCCGAAAGGGGCCGGTTTGCTGGATTACGTCAACAGTGAAAACCGTCTGCGCTACCCGGAATATCGTGCGCCAGGTTCTGACAAATGGCAGCGCATTAGCTGGGAAGAAGCATTCTCCCGTATTGCGAAGCTGATGAAAGCTGACCGTGACGCTAACTTTATTGAAAAGAACGAGCAGGGCGTAACGGTAAACCGTTGGCTTTCTACCGGTATGCTGTGTGCCTCCGGTGCCAGCAACGAAACCGGGATGCTGACCCAGAAATTTGCCCGCTCCCTCGGGATGCTGGCGGTAGACAACCAGGCGCGCGTCTGACACGGACCAACGGTAGCAAGTCTTGCTCCAACATTTGGTCGCGGTGCGATGACCAACCACTGGGTGGATATCAAAAACGCTAACGTCGTGATGGTGATGGGCGGTAACGCTGCTGAAGCGCATCCCGTCGGTTTCCGCTGGGCGATGGAAGCGAAAAACAACAACGACGCAACCTTGATCGTTGTCGATCCCCGTTTTACGCGTACCGCTTCTGTGGCGGATATTTACGCGCCTATTCGTTCCGGTACGGACATTACGTTCCTGTCTGGCGTTTTGCGCTACCTGATCGAAAACAACAAAATCAACGCCGAATACGTTAAGCATTACACCAACGCCAGCCTGCTGGTGCGTGATGATTTTGCTTTCGAAGACGGTCTGTTCAGCGGCTACGACGCTGAAAAACGTCAATACGATAAATCGTCCTGGAACTATCAGTTCGATGAAAACGGCTATGCGAAACGCGATGAAACACTGACTCATCCGCGCTGTGTGTGGAACCTGCTGAAAGAGCACGTTTCCCGCTACACGCCGGACGTCGTTGAAAACATCTGCGGTACGCCAAAAGCCGACTTCCTGAAAGTGTGTGAAGTGCTGGCCTCCACCAGCGCACCGGATCGCACAACCACCTTCCTGTACGCGCTGGGCTGGACGCAGCACACTGTGGGTGCGCAGAACATCCGTACTATGGCGATGATCCAGTTGCTGCTCGGTAACATGGGTATGGCCGGTGGCGGCGTGAACGCATTGCGTGGTCACTCCAACATTCAGGGCTTGACTGACTTAGGCCTGCTCTCTACCAGCCTGCCAGGTTATCTGACGCTGCCGTCAGAAAAACAGGTTGATTTGCAGTCGTATCTGGAAGCGAACACGCCGAAAGCGACGCTGGCTGATCAGGTGAACTACTGGAGCAACTATCCGAAGTTCTTCGTTAGCCTGATGAAATCTTTCTATGGCGATGCCGCGCAGAAAGAGAACAACTGGGGCTATGACTGGCTGCCGAAGTGGGACCAGACCTACGACGTCATCAAGTATTTCAACATGATGGACGAAGGCAAAGTCACCGGTTATTTCTGCCAGGGCTTTAACCCGGTTGCGTCCTTCCCGGATAAAAACAAAGTGGTGAGCTGCCTGAGCAAACTGAAGTATATGGTGGTTATCGATCCGCTGGTGACTGAAACCTCTACCTTCTGGCAGAACCACGGCGAGTCGAACGATGTCGATCCGGCGTCTATTCAGACTGAAGTATTCCGTCTGCCTTCGACCTGCTTTGCCGAAGAAGATGGTTCTATCGCTAACTCCGGTCGCTGGTTGCAGTGGCACTGGAAAGGTCAGGACGCGCCGGGCGAAGCGCGTAACGACGGCGAAATTCTGGCGGGTATCTACCATCATCTGCGCGAGCTGTACCAGGCCGAAGGTGGTAAAGGCGTAGAACCGCTGATGAAGATGAGCTGGAACTACAAGCAGCCGCACGAACCGCAATCTGACGAAGTGGCAAAAGAGAACAACGGCTATGCGCTGGAAGATCTCTATGACGCAAATGGCGTGCTGATTGCGAAGAAAGGTCAGTTGCTGAGTAGCTTTGCGCATCTGCGTGATGACGGTACAACCGCATCTTCTTGCTGGATCTACACCGGTAGCTGGACAGAGCAGGGCAACCAGATGGCTAACCGCGATAACTCCGACCCGTCCGGTCTGGGGAATACGCTTGGATGGGCCTGGGCGTGGCCGCTCAACCGTCGCGTGCTGTACAACCGTGCTTCGGCGGATATCAACGGTAAACCGTGGGATCCGAAACGGATGCTGATCCAGTGGAACGGCAGCAAGTGGACGGGTAACGATATTCCTGACTTCGGCAATGCCGCACCGGGTACGCCAACCGGGCCGTTTATCATGCAGCCGGAAGGGATGGGACGCCTGTTTGCCATCAACAAAATGGCGGAAGGTCCGTTCCCGGAACACTACGAGCCGATTGAAACGCCGCTGGGCACTAACCCGCTGCATCCGAACGTGGTGTCTAACCCGGTTGTTCGTTTGTATGAACAAGACGCGCTGCGGATGGGTAAAAAAGAGCAGTTCCCGTATGTGGGTACGACCTATCGTCTGACCGAGCACTTCCACACCTGGACCAAGCACGCATTGCTCAACGCAATTGCTCAGCCGGAACAGTTTGTGGAAATCAGCGAAACGCTGGCGGCGGCGAAAGGCATTAATAATGGCGATCGTGTCACTGTCTCAAGCAAACGTGGCTTTATCCGCGCGGTGGCAGTGGTAACGCGCCGTCTGAAGCCGCTGAATGTAAACGGTCAGCAGGTTGAAACGGTGGGTATTCCAATCCACTGGGGCTTTGAGGGTGTCGCGCGTAAAGGTTATATCGCTAACACTCTGACGCCGAATGTCGGTGATGCAAACTCGCAAACGCCGGAATATAAAGCGTTCTTAGTCAACATCGAGAAGGCGTAAGGGGGCGAACAGATGGCTATGGAAACGCAGGACATTATCAAAAGGTCCGCAACTAACTCCATCACGCCGCCTTCTCAGGTGCGTGATTACAAAGCAGAAGTCGCAAAACTTATCGACGTTTCCACCTGTATCGGTTGTAAAGCCTGTCAGGTGGCGTGTTCGGAGTGGAACGACATCCGTGATGAAGTGGGGCACTGCGTCGGGGTTTACGATAACCCCGCCGATCTGAGCGCCAAGTCCTGGACGGTGATGCGCTTTAGCGAAACCGAACAGAACGGCAAGCTGGAGTGGCTGATCCGTAAAGACGGCTGTATGCACTGTGAAGATCCGGGCTGCCTTAAGGCGTGCCCGTCTGCTGGTGCAATCATTCAGTACGCTAACGGGATTGTCGATTTCCAGTCGGAAAACTGCATCGGCTGTGGTTACTGCATTGCCGGGTGTCCGTTTAATATTCCGCGCCTCAACAAAGAGGATAACCGGGTATATAAATGCACGCTCTGCGTCGATCGCGTCAGCGTCGGCCAGGAACCGGCTTGTGTGAAAACCTGTCCGACCGGGGCTATCCACTTCGGCACCAAGAAGGAGATGCTGGAGCTGGCGGAACAGCGCGTGGCGAAACTGAAAGCGCGTGGTTACGAACATGCTGGCGTCTACAACCCGGAAGGGGTCGGTGGTACGCACGTTATGTATGTGCTGCATCACGCCGATCAGCCGGAGCTGTATCACGGTCTGCCGAAAGATCCGAAGATCGACACCTCGGTAAGCCTGTGGAAAGGCGCGTTGAAACCGCTGGCAGCGGCTGGCTTTATTGCCACTTTTGCCGGGTTGATTTTCCACTACATCGGTATTGGCCCGAATAAGGAAGTGGACGATGACGAGGAGGATCATCATGAGTAAGTCGAAAATGATTGTGCGCACCAAATTTATTGATCGCGCCTGTCACTGGACCGTGGTGATTTGCTTCTTCCTGGTGGCGCTGTCCGGGATTTCGTTCTTCTTCCCGACGCTGCAATGGCTGACGCAAACCTTCGGTACGCCGCAGATGGGACGCATTTTGCACCCGTTCTTCGGCATTGCGATTTTCGTCGCACTGATGTTTATGTTTGTGCGTTTTGTGCATCACAACATCCCGGATAAGAAAGATATTCCGTGGCTGTTGAACATTGTCGAAGTATTAAAAGGCAATGAGCACAAAGTGGCGGATGTTGGTAAGTACAACGCCGGGCAAAAGATGATGTTCTGGTCGATCATGAGCATGATTTTCGTGCTGCTGGTGACCGGGGTGATTATCTGGCGTCCGTACTTTGCGCAGTACTTCCCGATGCAGGTTGTTCGCTACAGCCTGCTGATCCACGCGGCTGCCGGCATCATCCTGATCCACGCCATCCTGATCCATATGTATATGGCATTTTGGGTGAAAGGATCGATTAAAGGGATGATCGAAGGGAAGGTAAGTCGTCGCTGGGCGAAGAAACACCATCCGCGCTGGTATCGTGAAATCGAGAAGGCAGAAGCGAAAAAAGAGAGTGAAGAAGGGATATAATCTCTTTTGAACTTTAAGCTGAAAATGGCGCTGTAAAAGGCGCCATTTTCATATTGTAGACAACGTAGGCTTTGTTCATGCCGGATGCGGCGTGAACGCCTTATCCGGCATGAAAACCCTTCAAATCCAATAGATTGCAGTGAACGTGTAGGCCTGATAAGCGTAGCGCATCAGGCAATGTTGCGTTTGTCATCAGTTTCAAATGGCGCTGTAAAAGGCGTCATTTTCATATTGTAGACAACGTAGGCTTTGTTCATGCCGGATGCGGCGTGAACGCCTTATCCGGCATGAAAACCCTTCAAATCCAATAGATTGCAGTGAACGTGTAGGCCTGATAAGCGTAGCGCATCAGGCAATGTTGCGTTTGTCATCAGTTCTAAATGGCGCTTTATAAAGTGCCATTTTTTTATTGCGTAACCAGACGGCGTAATCGCGACACATCCACTGTTTTTTCTGCCTCTGCCAGACTCCAGGCGTTTTGCAGATTCAGCCACATTTGCGGCGAACTGCCGATCACCACGGAAAGTTTAATCGCCATTTCTGGCGTCAAAGCTGCTTTTCCTGTCAGCAATCGGCTTGCCGTTGAGGGAGCAATTTCCATTGCTCTGGCAAACTCGCGCAGGCTGACATTAAGTTCGTCCAGTGATTCCTGAATAATGTCCCCCGGGCGGGGATGATTGGCCATTTTCATTAGTGTCTTTACTCTCAGTAGCGTTCCTTCACTGGGAACACTATCATTATTGTTCCTTCCTACGCAACAATAATCCATTTAGCCATTTCATGTTGGAGAGTGTGCGATGCTGCGACCCGAACATGGCAGTCGCAGCAAAGGCCTCTTAGTGACGGAAATCAATCACCATGCGGCCACGGATTTTGCCTTCTTCCATCTCAGTAAAGATGGTGTTGATGTCCGCTAACGGACGCAGGGCGACTTTCGGCACCACTTTACCTTCGGCGGCAAACTGGAAGGCTTCAGTTAAATCCTGGCGCGTGCCGACCAGCGAACCGACCACTTCAATACCATCCAGCACAAGACGTGGGATATCCAGGCTCATAGACTCCGGCGGTAGACCGACAGCCACAACACGACCGCCTGCACGGACAGCATCAACTGCCGAGTTAAACGCAGCTTTAGCTACCGCTGTTACCACCGCAGCGTGAGCGCCACCAGTTTTCTCCTGCACAATTTTGGCGGCGTCTTCGGTGTGTGAGTTAATCGCTAAATCTGCGCCCATTTCGGTTGCCAGTTTTAACTGCTCATCATTGACATCAATGGCGATCACTTTGGCGTTAAAGACATTCTTCGCGTATTGCAGGGCGAGGTTACCCAGACCGCCAAGACCGTAGATAGCAATCCACTGCCCTGGACGAATTTTTGACAGCTTAACGGCTTTGTAGGTGGTGACTCCCGCACAGGTAATGCTGCTGGCCGCCGCCGAGTCCAGACCATCTGGCACTTTTACCGCGTAATCGGCGACCACGATGCACTCTTCCGCCATCCCGCCATCAACGCTGTATCCGGCATTTTTAACTGAACGGCAGAGCGTTTCGTTACCACTGTTACAGTATTCGCAATGACCGCATCCTTCGTAGAACCACGCCACGCTGGCACGATCGCCTGGTTTTAATCAGGTGACACCTGGACCCACTTCTGCCACCACACCGATGCCTTCATGGCCCAGAATTACGCCGGTTTTGTCACCAAAATCGCCATTCTTAACATGAAGATCGGTATGACATACACCACAACACTCCATTTTCAGCAGGGCTTCGCCATGTTTCAGTGAGCGCAGTGTTTTATACGTAACGTCAACATGATGATCCTTCGTAACAACTGCAGCCTTCATAGTTCCTCCTTTTCGGATGATGTTCTGCATAGCAGGTGAGGCAAATGAGATTTATTCGCCACTACCCAGTATGGATGAGATCTGAAAAAGGGAGAGGGAAATAGCCCGGTAGCCTTCACTACCGGGCGCAGGCTTAGATGGAGGTACGGCGGTAGTCGCGGTATTCGGCTTGCCAGAAATTATCGTCAATGGCCTGTTGCAGGGCTTCGGCAGAGGTTTTCACCGCCACGCCTTGCTGCTGCGCCATTTTGCCAACCGCAAACGCAATTGCGCGGGAGACTTTCTGAATATCTTTCAGTTCCGGCAGTACCATACCTTCGCCGTTCAGCACCAATGGTGAATACTGCGCCAGCGTTTCACTTGCCGACATCAGCATCTCATCGGTGATACGTGACGCGCCGGAAGCAATAACACCCAGGCCGATGCCCGGGAAAATAAAGGCGTTGTTACACTGGGCGATAGGGTAGATTTTATCTTTCCATACCACTGGATTAAACGGGCTGCCCGTGGCGACCAGCGCGTTACCTTCGGTCCAGGCGATAATGTCCTGCGGTGTGGCTTCCACGCGTGACGTCGGGTTAGACAGCGGCATCACGATCGGACGCGGACAGTGTTTATGCATCTCACGGATGATCTCTTCCGTAAACAGCCCGGTCTGTCCTGAGACGCCAATCAGAATATCTGGTTTTACATTGCGCACCACATCCAGCAGTGACAGCACATCGCTGTCGGTATCCCAGTCACTGAGGTTTTCGCGCTTCTGCACCAGTTTGGTCTGGAAAGGCAGCAGGTTCGGCATCTTGTCAGTCAGCAAGCCAAAGCGATCGACCATAAAGACTTTCTGCCGCGCCGCTTCCTCGCTTAATCCTTCGCGCTGGGTCTGGGAGATGATCATTTCGGCAATGCCGCATCCCGCTGAACCTGCGCCAAGGAAGACGATTTTTTTCTCGCTTAACTGACCACCTGCCGCGCGGCTTGCTGCGATCAGTGTGCCGACTGTTACCGCCGCAGTGCCCTGAATGTCATCGTTAAAAGAACAAATTTCATTGCGATAGCGGTTAAGTAACGGCATCGCATTTTTTTGAGCAAAGTCTTCAAACTGCAACAGCACGTCTGGCCAGCGTTGTTTCACAGCCTGGATAAATTCATCAACGAATTCATAGTATTCGTCGTCAGTGATACGCGGATTACGCCAGCCCATATACAGCGGATCGTTAAGCAGCTGTTGGTTGTTCGTTCCGACATCCAGCACCACCGGAAGGGTATACGCCGGGCTGATGCCGCCACAGGCGGTATAGAGCGACAGTTTACCGATCGGAATGCCCATCCCGCCGATGCCCTGGTCACCAAGCCCCAGAATACGTTCACCGTCAGTCACCACAATCACTTTAATATTATGGTTCGGCACGTTTTGCAGAATATCGTCCATATTGTGCCGGTTCTGGTAAGAGATAAACACGCCGCGTGAACGGCGGTAGATCTCAGAAAAACGCTCACAGGCTGCGCCGACGGTTGGGGTATAAATAACAGGCATCATCTCATCAAGATGATTGTTTACCAGACGGTAGAAGAGGGTTTCGTTAGTGTCCTGGATGTTACGCAGGTAGATGTGTTTGTCGATTTCGGTTTTGAATCCCTGATACTGGATCCATGCTCGTTCCGCTTGTTCTTCGATGGTTTCGACCACTTCCGGCAGTAACCCCAGCAGGTTGAAGTTACGGCGTTCTTCCATGCTGAAGGCACTGCCTTTATTCAACAACGGAAATTCCAGCAGTACAGGGCCAGCGTAAGGGATATAAAGCGAACGCTGTTTTTTTGTTTTTGGTTCCATGTCACTCACTCTTTTTTGAATATCCATCCCTGGGGGGCTTTTATCGTCTTTGCTTTACCGCCAGGGCGTCGGCCTCAAGTATAAAGCAGATAAAAACAAAAACACCATTGCGCAGGCAATGGTGTTTAATCGTCATTGAGGACTGATGGTTATGAATTACTTTTCAGCGGGGCGTTTTCTGCCGGTTGGGTTATTTACTACGCTGGATTTGTCACCTTCGGTAACTATTTTGCGCTGGTTAGAAATTTTATGGTCCAGTCCAAGAATATGACGTGCCTGACGGTTCGATTTCATTTTAACTCCTCAATCCTGTAGCTAGTTTTAAGGACAACATCGCCGTAGCGAAGAAACACGTGCTAAACCCCTAAATTAGGTTGCCGATCAAGCATAGCACCTTAAAGCGTAGGGTGCTGGCCACTGACCACATAATTGATCGTTTGCTGGTAGATATCACTGAGGATGTCGTTATCAGAAGCTTCAACCCATTTGGTCAGCTCCATGAGAATGTCATCTTCAGTGACAACACCATGCTGTGCCCGAAGGCCTTGCTCAATGGCATTAACCAGAGCGGGTTCTGCTGTTGAATTTTCTGCCTGATAATAAGTAAACATAGTGATTCTCCGTGTCTGTGTATTTATGGTGTCTGCTACGGATCGCAGATTTATAAAGCACATTCAGCATGGCAAATATTTGCCGCTTCGTTGTTAAGATTAGTCCTGGTTGATGATTTTTATATTTTAACACCATGATATTCATAGGGATTGTGATTGGTATGATCCGATTAATATTGATACAATATCTTTTGGGTTATATATTCCCGGTAATCTATTGTGGGAATTTAATTTAAGTGCAGAAGTAATATTTTCGCCGGATTTTATTCGGAATATCCTGCTTATCCTCGTGCTGTTTCTCACGTAGTCTATAATTTCCTTTTTAAGCCCACAGGAGAGCAACAATGACAATCCATAAGAAAGGTCAGGCACACTGGGAAGGCGATATCAAACGCGGGAAGGGAACAGTATCCACCGAGAGTGGCGTGCTGAACCAACAGCCGTATGGATTTAACACGCGTTTTGAAGGCGAAAAAGGAACCAACCCTGAAGAACTGATTGGCGCAGCGCATGCCGCATGTTTCTCAATGGCGCTTTCATTAATGCTGGGGGAAGCGGGATTCACGCCAACATCGATTGATACCACCGCCGATGTGTCGCTGGATAAAGTGGATGCCGGTTTTGCGATTACGAAAATCGCACTGAAGAGTGAAGTTGCGGTGCCGGGTATTGATGCCTCTACCTTTGACGGCATAATCCAGAAAGCAAAAGCAGGATGCCCGGTCTCTCAGGTACTGAAAGCGGAAATTACGCTGGATTACCAGTTGAAATCGTAAAGCATTGCCGGATGACGCGTCAGGCGCGTGAATGCCTGATGCGTTGTTAGCATCTCTACAGCGCCCGCCAGCACCGGAGCTCACGTCCGTCCTCCCTTATTGCTAATGATTGCCGGACTTCACATCCGTGGGTTGCCAGCGGGCAACGTTCGTAGAAAAAACAGCCTTGCGGCAACGTGCGGTTTCCCGGCAGATCCGTTTTACGTAATGCCCATTCTTCCTCCAGCGGTTTATCAATGGCGGGGAGGGAATCCAGCAATAATCGGGTGTATGGATGTGCAGGTGCCGTCAGCACCTGCTGCGCGTCGCCCAGTTCTACAATCTGCCCGAGATACATCACCGCCACCCGATCGCTCATATGACGTATCACCGAGACATTGTGTGAAATCAGCACATAGGTCAGCCCGTGATTTTCCTGTAGCGTTACCAGTAAATTGAGGATCTGCGCCTGAACGGAGATATCCAGCGCAGAGGTTGGCTCATCAAGCACAATCACGTCAGGCTGCGAAGAGAGTGCTCTGGCAATGGCGATACGTTGCCGCTGCCCGCCGGAGAACGCATGAGGCAGGCGGTCGAGATACTCCGGACGAATACCCACCTGCACAGCCAACTCCTCTGCCAACGCTCGCCGCTGTTGTTCACTACTACGCTTAGCTATCCAGAGCGGTTCTGTGATGATGCGCCACACCGGTAAGCGCGGATTAAGCGAAGAGAGCGGGTCCTGAAACACCATCTGCATAATGCGTTGTGAGCCAGAACGGATGTACTGCCCGTGGCTCGGTTGCAGCATACCCATTAAAAGCTGTGCGAGGGTGCTTTTGCCGCAGCCTGACTCGCCGACGATCCCTAAGGTTTCACCACGGCGGATCTGTAAATCAATACCATTAATGGCATGAACATGTTCCGTAGTTTTACCAAGCCAGTTTTTACGGGCCGGGAAATTGATATGGACGTCGCGTAACGTTAATAACGTGTCAGACACTTATAACCTCCTGCTGCGGATACCAACAGGCACAGCGCTGGTTGTTGTCACCACACGCTGTCAGCGCCGGGACGTTTTCACACTGTGCACCTGCCGCATAGCAACGATCGCGAAAAGCGCAGCCGTCAGGCAAATGGGTGAGGTTTGGTACCGTCCCTGGAATGGCGGGTAATAGCTGGCGTGGTACTCCATGTTCTGGTGCGCATTGCAGCAAACCAATGGTATACGGATGCCGGGGATGATGGATAACGTCTGCCGTCACGCCGCTTTCAATTACGCTTCCGGCATACATCACGTAAACGCTATCGCACAGTTGCGACACCACGGCCATATCATGGCTGATGAACAGAACCGCAGTTCCACTGGCGCGGGCTTTATGTTTAAGCAAACGCAGTACCTGCAACTGCACCGTGACGTCCAGCGCCGTAGTCGGTTCGTCGGCAATAATCAATTGCGGCTCGCAGGAGAATGCCAGCGCAATCATTACCCGCTGGCGCATACCACCTGAAAGCTCAAACGGATAGCGCGACATAACTTCCACGGCATCCGGGATTTGCATCTCTTCCAGCAGGTCAATCGCTTTAGCTCTGGCTTCCCGACGACTTATTGGTTGATGATGGCGGATCACGTCCATCATCTGAAGACCTATTCGACGTGTCGGATTGAGGGCGGTCATCGGTTCCTGAAAGATCATCGCCACTCGTGCGCCGCGCCACTGACGAAGCTGTTTTTCCCGCGCGTTAAGAACATCTTCTCCCAGCAGGGAAATCTGCCCCCGATGTACGCAATAACTGCCCGTCGGTAGCAGACGCATAATCAGCATTGCGGTGACTGATTTACCTGAGCCGGATTCTCCCACCAGACCGACAATTTCACCGCGGTTAATCTGCAAGGACACATTGTTGAGCGCGTGAACATCACCGTTAAAACCGGGGAAACTCAAATGCAGTTGTTGAATGTCCAGAACGGGTTGGGTCATGACTGCTTTCCTCCTGCTTTCGGGTCAAGCAGATCGCGAATACCATCACCAAAGAGATTAAACCCAACGGCGGTAAGCAAAATCGCTGCCCCCGGAAATGCGCAATACCACCACTGATCGAGTACATAGTTGCGACCATTCGCTACCATCGCGCCCCATTCAGCACTCGGTTGTTGAGCACCCAGGCCAATAAATCCCAACGTGGCGGCCATTAAAATCGCGCTACCGATATCCAGCGATGCCTGCACGATCAGCGGCGGCAGGGAGTTACGTAAAATATGCCAGCTGATCAGATGCCAACGCGACGCACCAAAGGTTTTCGCCGCCTGAACATAGGTATACTGGCGTACAACTAATGCTTGCCCCCGCGCCAGGCGCACATAAAAGGGAATTCGCACAATAGCAATAGCCAGCATGGCGTTAAACAAACTCGGCCCGAGAGCGGCAGCCAGTGCCATTGTCAGTACCAACGAAGGAATCGACAGCATAATGTCCATGATGCGCATGATGATGGCGTCTGCGCGTCCGCCAAGCACACCGGATAGACATCCGAGTAGCGAACCAATCATACCCGCAATGGCGACCACCACTAATCCGGCGAGAATTGATTGCTGACTGCCGACCAGTACGCGGCTGAACAGATCGCGTCCCACTTCATCGGTGCCAAACCAGTGCGCCGCAGAAGGCGGCAAAAGGCGGGCGGTTAAATCAATGGCGTTGGGATCATGCGTCGCCAGCCACGGTGAAAAAATCATCATCAGTAGCATTAATACAATGATGACTGCGCCGGTCACGGTGAGCGGACTGCCTTTCAGCATCCATACCAGTTTTGCACCGTTAAATCGCGTTTGTTTTTGTGGGCGTACGGCGGACGTTTCCTCGCTTAGCATCATTCACCACCTCCACGTCCGATACGCGGATCAATCCACAAATAGAGCAAATCCACCACCAGGTTGACCAGCACATAAGCAAATGAAACCACGACGGCAAAGCCCATCACTGCCGGGAAGTCGAGCGCCTGTATTGATGTTACTACCCATGCACCCATTCCGGGCCAGGCAAAAACGGTTTCGGTGAGCACTGCGCCATACAACAAATCGCCCAGCGCCAAACCCAATACGGTAATCGATGGGATCAACGCATTGGGTAGCGCATAACATAAAACGATATACCAGCCGGGCAAGCCGCTGGCCCGGGCGGTACGAATGTAGTCTTCACTCAATTGTTCCAGCATCGCTGAGCGGATCTGGCGAGCGACAATTCCCAGGTGAACGAACGCCAGCGTTAATGCCGGTAAGATGAGATGTTGCAACGCATTGAAGAAGACTTCACCGTTGCCTTCAAGCAGCGCATCGAGCAGATAAAAGCCGGTAACGTGCGTTGGTGGATCCAGCCAGTCATCAAGCCTTCCGCCGCCGGGAAAATTTGCAGATGACCATAAAACAGCACAATGACGCCCAGCCCAAGCCAGAACGCAGGTGTGGAGATTCCGGTAATGGCCATTATTCGCACCAGATGATCCAGCCAGCGATTTCGCCAGACTGCAGAGAGTATGCCCAGCGGGATGCCAATCAGGAGTGCCAGCAGCAGGGCACCAAAAGCCAGCTCCAGCGTCGCCGGGAAAAATATACGCAACTCTTCCAGCACCGGACGCCCGGTACGAATGGATGTTCCCAGGTCACCATGAAACAGGTCGCTGACGTAGCGGTAAAACTGTACATACAGTGGCTGGTCCAGTCCCAGTTGCTGGCGAATATTTTCCACGATAGCATCGCTGGCGCGGTCACCCGCCAGTAACCGCGCCGGATCACCAGGGATCAGATGCGAGATAATAAACGTAATCACGCAGACGCCCGCCACCACGAGCACCAGCCCCCAGCAGCGTTGGCGTAAAATACTCCAGAAGGTCACGTTATTTACTCATGGTATTGATATTGAAGACCTGTTCCAGCATGGGATTGAACACAAAGCCTTTCACCTCTTTGTTCATCGCCAGTTGGTAGTTTTTCTGGAACAGGTACACATAAGCAGCGTCATCAATGACGATTTTCTGTGCCTGCTGGTAGTCCCGGGTACGCTGCGTCTGGTCGGTGGTCGCAAGCGCATTGCGCAGTAACTTATCGACCTCACTGTTTTCATAGAACGAGCGGTTACCCGGCAGACCTTTTTTGTCTGACTCAAACCAGTAATTCATAAACATATACGGGTCGGCAAAATCCGGACTCCAGTTGCCAATCGCAATGTCGTAATCACCTTTACCCACTCTGTCGCGCATGGTGGCGTTCGCCAGCTTTTCCAGCTTCACAATGATGCCCAGCTTGTTGAGACTGGATTGTGTCGCCAGAGCAATAGGCTCCCAGTTCGGATCGTTATCGGAGTAGAGAAACGTCAGGCTGGTGGGTTTGCTCGTCACTTTATCCCATTCGGCTTTGGCTTTCGTTTCGTCATGGTTGTATTGCATTGCCGTCGCATCGTAGCCCCACATGCCTTCCGGAATCGGGCCGCGCATCTGTTTTCCGTTACCACTCAGAATGCCGTTAACCATGCCCTGATAATCGGTAGACCAGGAAATGGCCCGACGCAGATCCGCCTGATTAAGAGGCGCTTTGCTGTTATTCAGATACAGATAGGTAACGCGCAGTGACGGATACTCTGCCACATTGACTTTATTTTCCTGCTTCAGGGCGTTGAGTTGATCCACCGGCAGCGCATCGGCAATGTCAATGTCGCCACGGGAGAGCTGCAGGCGACGGGAGGCACTTTCACCAATAATTTTTACCGATACCCGTTTGAAGTTCGGTTTATTGCCTGGGTAATGCGGATTTGGCACCAGAACTAATTGCTGACCTTTTTGCCAGCTTTTCAGCATAAATGGTCCGGAACCGGCGGTATTTTGCGCGAGGAAGCCGCGAGCATCATCCGCTGCATGTTCCTTTAAGACCGCCGGATTGATAATGGATGCACCGTCATTCGCCAGCGTGTAGAGGAACGGTGCGAATGGTTGGCTAAGGGTAAACTTCACCGTATGTTCGTCGGGAGCATCAATCTTTAAATCTTTGGGAAATGCTTCTGCTGGCCCCTGGCCGATTTTTAGTAGCCGCTCAAAAGAAAGTTTTACTGCTTCGGCAGTGACAGGTGTGCCATCGGCAAATTTAGCATTATCTTTCAGGGTGAACGTCCACTCTTTTTGATCGTCAGACGCTTTCCAGCTACTTGCCAGATCGCCTTCAACGTCGGTTGAGCCTTTATCACCGTCCGTTTTGTACTGAACCAGCCGCTGATAAGACGGGTAGGTCACTGTCCAGTCGTTATTATCTATTGTTACCGCCGGGTCGAGGGTTTGTGGATCGGCGGCCTTACCAATCACCAGCATATCTTTTGGTACGGCGGCGTGCGCAACCGGGAAATTTGTGGCAAGGACGAGCGCGAGCAATGTGGGACGAAACGATATCGATCTCTTCATGACAGTTTCCTGATTAACTGACGTGCTGTGTGCCAGGGGATATAAAACAAGAGAATTGATCAGTGAGCAGTGGGTAACTCGCTGCCTGGGGTAATTCGAAGTGCCACCATTCGCTGGAGATACCGACAAAACCGCCACCAGTCATAATCGCATTCAGCAACAGCCGATTGCGCTGAGCGGCGGGCGGGACGGAAGGATGGTAAGCATGGGAACGTTCGTGCATTTCATCGAATCCTGCGCCCATATTATTGCGGGTCTGGGCAGGCTTGCCACAACATCGCCTGTGCTTGTTGTGGGCGATACGCGTCGTAAATCACCAGTTGTAAGCCTGAGAGCTGGGCGATACTGATACTTTTCGCCAGCGCGGTAATCGCATCCTTGTGTAACAGACAACGCGCTTGCTGGTAAATAGCTTTACCTGTGATGTTATCAGCGCAGGCGTATTTCAATTCGATCTCCAGATCAGGGAAGATCACGGCTAAATCAACCAGTTCGGTGGTATCCGACATAAACGGTTCCTGTATAAGACAAAAATTGCTGCGCTTTCCGCTTATGCAGATCTCATGCCATGCCGGGATAAGCGCCAGAATGCTGGCTTAAAGTTATATTTTTTAACTTTTGATCAACATTTGTGCAGCGTAGTGCAGTTTTGGTGCAAGAGGGGAAGTTAAGGAAGGAATCTCCCGGAATCGTAGCTGAAATCACAGTATTTAAGTGACAGTGTCACGTTAAATGAAAACCCGCGAGTGCGGGCGAGAGGAATTTGTCAGATTTTCAGCGGTAACACGCTGCTCATCCAGCCTGGAATTTCTTCGGCGGGTAGGGGGCGGGAAAAGAAATATCCCTGAATAACGCGACAGTGGATCTTGCGTAGCATCTCAAATTGCTCTTTGGTTTCGACGCCTTCCGCCACGACGGTTAAATTGAGGCTTTGCCCAATGCTGGTAATGGCTTCAAGTAAGGCAAGGATGCGTTTTTCCGTCAGACAACGATCGACAAAACTTTTGTCAATTTTGATTTCCGTTACCGGAAGACTGACTAAGCGGGATAATCCGGAAAAGCCCGTGCCAAAATCATCTACCGATAAGCCCACGCCCATATCGCGCAGGATCTGAATGCGCTTAAAGATTTCGGTATCGTGTTCCATCATCATGCTTTCCGTGATTTCCACCGTCAGCTGGTGGCCGTCAATACCCCAGGCTTGCATTGCATCAGACACCTGATTGGGCAGCTGATTACTGCGAAAGTGCAGTGCCGACAAGTTAACGGAAAGCGCCGGGATATGAATATTCTGGCTACGCCATTCTGCTAACTGACGGCAAGCTTCCGCGATGACCCAGCGCCCAATATTTTCGATTTCACCAATCTCTTCTGCGAGAGGAATAAACCGTGAAGGGGGCACATGACCATGCAGGGGATCGTGCCAGCGAGCAAGGGCTTCGATGCCGTACAGTTCACCCGTTTCTGCGAAGATTTGCGGCTGGTAAACCAGTTTCAGTTGGTTATTGCTAATCGCTTCTTTCAGCGCTGCGCCTAAAAACAAACGCTCTTTTACCATTTCGTTCATCGCCGGGCTGAAGAACTGCCAGCCGTTACCGCCATTCTTGCGAATATAATCCATTGCATTGTGAGCAGTGGAGAGCAAGTAATCGCGGTTTTTACCCACGTCGTAGCTGATGCCAATACTCAAGGTAAGCGGGAAGGGTTTATCGTCAATCATTATCGGCTTGCTGACCACATTCCGTAGCTCATCGGCGATTTGGGTAATGTTACTGACGTCGTTTTCGAGGCTCACGAGGACAAACTGCGTACCTTCGATACGACAGAGATACTGATCCGGTTTGAGTTTTTCACGAAAGCGATTGACCACTTCCAGCAATGCCTGATCGGCCCACGCATAGCCAAGGCTATCAATCACATCCTGAATATGGTCAACACCGATGAGATACACCACGGGAGAGACGGCTTTGTCGACCAGGTCATCGAGGTAATTGTGCAGGTTATTGCGATTTGGCAGACCGGTCATCGGATCAAATTGGATGAGTTGTTCAATATGCTGACGGCTTTTTTCCTGTTCCAGCGCCAGCGCGGCCATATGCTGGCTGATATCTGCCACGCGTTCGATAAAGGCGCTGGTTTCTGCTCCTGACGAGGTTTTAATTTGCAGGATCCCCGCAGGCGCGCCATCACGCTGACGAATGGTCGCTGACCAGCTTTGCGCATTTTGAATTTCTGCACCGTGGGAAGATGACGCCCAGTGTATCGGCATCCCGTTGCGCAGTGCGAACAGCGAAACATGCGATTCGTTGAGTACAGATTCGATGTTACGACAAATGATTTCCCCCATTTCATGAAATGGCGGGCTGCTGCACATGGCGGCGAGAATATTGCCTTCAAGCTGGCGGATTTGCCGTTCTTCGGTGATATCCGAGAAAGTCATTACCAGGTTCTGCAGATGCGCGAGCACGTCATAAACCGGGCTGATAGAGGCTTTAATCCAGATTTTTTCACCGGTGCGCGTCAACAGCAGAAATTCGTCCTGATCGCGGGCGGTTTTCCATAGCAACTGTTGTAAACGAATGCGGTTATCGGCAGGGAATTCAGGAATGTTCAGGAGTGTATCGGGCTGCATACCGCTGGCTTCGCTAATGCAGTAACCAAACATTTCGGTAAATGCGCGATTGCACTGCACAATATGGCGTTCCGGATCGAGGACAATCACCGGTCGGTCGAGATGGTCAACGGCAATAATCAATTGTCGGGTCTGTTCTTTTTGCGCCATTTCTACGCTGGCATCCCGTACCAGCGCCAGGTAATAAACTTTCCCCTCGGCGCTCACTTTCGATAGCGCAAAACGGGTCCAGATTTTACTGCCGTCTTTTTTCTCCAGCTGCAGCTCCCGACTCATCCCCTCAACACGCGCTTTACCGCCTTCACGGTTGTGACGAATGTATTCAGGATGCGCAGGACGCAAATCCCGCGGAATCAGCATATCAATGTTATTGCCAATGACTTCTTCACGTTTGTATCCCCAGAGCTTCTCTGCGGCGGGGTTGAAAAACATCACTTCATCATTTTCGTTAATTAACACCGCACCCATCATATTTTGCTCAAGGGCGGGGAAAAAAATGCCATCGGCGGCATTATCCGCATCGGTTAGCTTCATGATTACCTCTGCATCCTGGCGCATCTAAAGACTGGCTTTCCAGAGTTCAACACGGTTTCTACCTCGTCTTTTGGCGATATACAGAGCTTCATCGGCTATTTGAATGAGGCGCTCATAGTCAGGATGACCATTAAACATGGCGGTACCGATGGAAAGTGAGAGGGCAATATCTTCGCCGTTTGCGGCTTTCAGTTTGGTTTTCTCCACCCGACTGCGAATACGTTCTGCGGTACGTAACGTTTCGTTTTCAGAAGCTTCAGTCAAAACAATGATAAATTCATCGCCCCCGTAGCGGAAAACATAATCACTACTGCGGACGTTGTCATAAAAGGCCTGAGAGACTTTACGCAGAATTTCATCACCAGTGTTATGGCCCCACGTATCGTTGATCTCTTTGAATTTATCAACGTCAATAATCAGCACTGACAGCGGTGTACCGGTCCGGTTGGCATGGGCAATTTCGCGTTTGAAGATAGTCGGTAGGAAACGGCGGTTAAGTAATTTCGTCAGTACATCCATACCGACTTCGTGGCGCGATACTTCTTCAAACAATTCACGCAGCAAGGTAATAATTTGCGATACGGTATTTCTTATCTGTAATAAAAATTTCACCCGCAGACTTCTGTTATTCAAATTTCTGGTGTTACGCATGGTTTGATTGAAAATACCGTCGAAATCCTGAATCAGACGGGAGATATGGCCTACTTCGGCAATACCACTAAAATAATGTCGACCTTTATGGTTAAACCACAGGCCAAAATCAGCCTGGCTTAAAGGCAAACTACTGCCTAAATCAGAATCCAGCAGGATTTTATAGATAATATCTATTTCCCATGAAAGTATTGAGGCTATTTGCCGTTCTTTTTCTTCTTCGGCGTTTTCCAGTAACGAGAAGATACGATAGTTTTCATCTTCCTTTGAGGCACTACTGTCACTAAAGGTAAACGCGCGAGTCATCACTTCCATCGCGATATCAATACTGTTAATCGAGAAATGGTAGACCTGAAGTTTTTCTGCGGCGGAATAATCCGAAGAGAAGATCACCGGATAGAGGATTTTTTTCAGCACCCGAAACCCCATCTCGACAATTTCTACCGGAATTCCTATGCGGGCATGCACTTCCGCGACGGTATGCTGGATTTGTATTAGCCTTTCGACATCGTCAACCTGGGCAGAAAGCACGTTAATAATCCAGCGTTCCATCGCACTCTTCAACTGCCGCTCAACTTGTTCATTACTCAAGAATTCTTCGGCATGCGGGTCGATGCGGACAATTCGATAAAACTCGATACTCAGATAATGAGCATGCGCAACGGCAATTTCCGCGGCTTTAGCACGAATGGGCGGATCTGCCTGTTCGACAAGTCCGGTCCACTCATCTTTCATTCTTTTAAAATACATCTCCATAATTCACACCCTTATAAGGCTGGGAAATCAGACGGAATCAAAATGAAACGCAACGTGCGAGATCGACTAACTGCACCATATTCTCCTGAAATATGAAGATATACTGAAAAGAAATAAGCGATTTAGGACAGTTTCAATCTACGCTACTGTTCTTCAGAAGAGTATAGCCCATCGTAATTATTTTTCGGTGACAGCGAATATCGTATGGTTTTTCATATTCATACATTTTTATTAGGGATTTATGGCTGTTTAACTAAGTGTGGTTAATTTGACTTAAGTAAGCATGATTATTAGTGGGATAGTTTAAGAGGGTAACAAGCCGGTGGGTAAAGCACCGGCTTGTTACAAAGTAAGAATGGGAGTTTAACTGCCCCAGCGACTTTGCAGATAGCTGACCGCTTGTTGAGTCTGCGGTTTATTCAGATAGTCCTCACGGAACAAGATGGTGCCGCTAATTTCGGGCACAGCATCGTTAAGATCGAGCTGCTTTTTCAGTTCCGGTACGCCGCCGTTAATCATCCAGTCTGGCTCTATCTTTGAAGGTTCACCCACTTTATAGAAGGCGATACCGATATACAGGCGGGTCCTGGTCGGTTTAACGACATCCGCCCACCATTTTGCCAACACGTCATAACGCGCGGCACTCCGTGAGAACGGCCAGTAAATTTGGGGAGCAATGTAATCCAGCAATCCTTGTTCCACCCATCGACGGGTGTCAGCGTAGGATTCGTCATAGGCTGCCGCGCCTCGGGTATCGGAACCGAGCGGATCGTGTGATCGGTTACGCCACACGCCTGCCGGGCTAACACCAAATTCGACTCCCGGCTTAATGCTTTTAATGGTGTGCGATACCTTTGCAATTAACTGCTGAGTATTGTTGCGCCGCCAGTCTGCTTTTGACGCAAATGCGCCTCCGTATTTACGGTACGTTTCGTTATCATTTAGCCGTGAACCCGGTGACTCCGTATAGAAATAGTCGTCAAACTGCACGCCATCTACGGGATAGCGGGAAACCACTTCTGCGACTATTGATGTGATCCAGTCCTGAACCTCAGGGATGCCCGGGTCGAGGACAAAGCGATCGCCAGACGTTCTGATCCAGTCGCGGTGTTGCACATAGACGCTCGCCGGTTGTTGAGACAGAGTGCTATTCAGTTCCCTGATAGTACCGGGCTTCGTATTAACCGATACGCGATAGGGGTTAAACCAGGCGTGTACTTTCATCCCACGCTTGTGGGCTTCGTCGAGCATAAATTGCAGCGGATCGTAACCCGGATTTTCACCAATCTTACCGGTCATAAGATCGGACCACGGCAAAATTTTCGATGGCCACAGGGCGGTACCGTCCGGCTTGACCTGGAAAAAGACCGTGTTTATACCGAGACGTTGCAGATGATCCAGTTTGTCGATCATCGCCTGTTGTTGTACACGGGCCCGGCTGGTGGGGTTACTAATGTTAACCGAGGAAACCGGTGGCCAGTCGAGGCGAGACACCGTGGCCAGCCAGATGCCACGCATCGGTTGTGACGATTGTTGCGTCGTGGCTGGTGGCTTTGAACCCGCTGGTGGTGTCACCATGGACTCTGGAGGCGTGCTTTTACAACTACACAGTAAAAGTGCCAGTGCAACCAGTATCGCCGGTCTTCTAATCGCTAATTTCTCGTTTCGGGAGCAGATATCCATATGTGCTGGTTTCCGGTAAACAGATGTGCGCTCATTCTCGTACTTATCCCCGTTAAGTCAATACGACAGCAAGCACGAAAAAGGGAGCGATGAATTATCGCTCCCTTGTCTTATAACCATTCAGACATGGTTAGTGTTTCTTGTCATTCATCACAATATAGTGTGGTGAACGTGCACGCGGGTGCAGGAAGAAGTGACCTTTTGGTGCGTTCTGACTGTTGATTGGCTCCAGAGTGACGCCGGTATTTGCTTTGCCTTTACGATCATGAACAGCATAGAGAATAAAGGGCAGGGCAAGTACCACCAGGAAACTAACAACCAGTAATTCAACATACATATCGGTAGAATCACCCTGGATGTTATCCGGCGGCAGGAAGGAAACAATAAACGCCATAATTGAAGTCAGCAGACCGACAATTGCCACGACCAGTTTCACCCCTTTACCACCAGGGATATTAAATGTGCGTTTTAAGTCAGGATGTTTAAGAACCAACACAATGTAGCCAATAAACAGCATGAAATAAGCACACAGATAAATCACCACCGTCAGCGCCAGTGCGATCAGGAAGGACATGTTGTTACCGCCACCTGTATTGGTGAGGATGATCAACGCGATAGACGTAATCACCAGCTGCGAAATGACCAGCGTTACCGGTACGCCATTTTTGTTCATTTTAGCGAATGCCGCTGGCAGCAGGTTTTTCTGCGCTGTGACATACATCCCGCGAGAAGGACCAACAATCCAGGAGGCGATTTCCGCCAGAACACCCAGCAACAGCAGTGCGGAGATCACGCGAACCGTCCACTCAATTTCTGGTGCCACATGGGACATCAGAACGGTAAAGGTTTGCATTACCCCTGCGGAGAGGTTGATTTCATTACCCGGAATGACCATCGCAATAGACAAACCGCCAACAGAGCTTAAGCAGATTGCCGCCACCATCAGCAGTAACATAGCCAGTGGATAGTCGCGCCCGGGGTTACTCATTTCATTGACGTGGGTTGCGGATGCTTCTACGCCCATATAACTCAAAATGAAGGCAACAAATACTACCAGGGTGCCCACTTTAGAGAAGTCAGGGAAGAAGGTCTTCGAATCCATTTCGATAGCAACGGGGGCACCGGAGTGCAGATAAATAGCCGCTAATGCGATCAAAATAAATGCAGGTAACAGGATACCGGCGAAGAAGCCAACTTTAGCAATTCGCGCCGTGTATTTCGTGCCACCAAACTGCGTTAATGCCAGCGCCCAAAGAATGATGAGTGCTGCAATAGTTTTGGTTATGGGGTCTTCATTCAGCGCTGGCCATTTCAGGATGTAGGAGAGTGCCCCTAACACGAAATAGAGCATCGGAATAAAACCAATGGCGATTTGCAGATAGCCAAATGAGATCGCTGCAAATCCCCATCTCGGCCCCAGAGTATTTGATACCCAGGCGAAGACACCACCTTCTTCCCAGCCGTCGACGGTGGCCATTTCCGCAGCACAAAGTCCCACGGGAATAAACCATAAAATCCCGCCTAATAGCAGGAAGAAGACTAATGAAAAGCCCGATGTTGCGAAGGTAGGGTATTCATAAACAGCCATTACCATCGATGCCGTTATGGCAAAGAATCCAAGTAATGTGAGCTGCTTAGCTTTACCTGTCTGTACTGATGTAGCCATATTATCCCCCTAAAACGGTATTCCTGTCGGAACCGCACCTGTTTTGTTCTGAAGCGTATTCAGAACAATATTTTCCGTTGCTAATGCCAGTGAACAGACTTTGGAAATTGTCCCGAAACGGGTTCGTTTCGGGACACCGTTACCGTTAAACGTTATCAGGTATGTTTAAAGCTGTTCTGTTGGGCAATACCCTGCAGTTTCGGGTGATCGCTGAGATATTTCAGGGAGGCTTTGT
>OOCT01000628.1_pt1 | contig 24033 bp, 17 predicted proteins | sample 1671851 | NCBI WGS metagenome assembly OOCT01 (sample SAMN06348199, study PRJEB24527) | human gut metagenome | biome: human gut; feature: ankylosing spondylitis patient; material: feces | host: Homo sapiens | place: China | collected 2015-10
TGTCTACGCCAAAGCCACGAACCCGACGGGAACGACCTTTGTATCTACGCCGAATATAATCATTGACGTCGAGAACCCGAAAGCCATTGATCTTTCTACCGGAAAGGAACTGGAGAACTATGGTAAGTATTACGGCAACCTGCGGTTCAAGGTAGAGGACTCATCGCCCGTCACGGTTCGTTGCCATACATCCCCGAGTGGGAAAGCTGAGCTTCTGACGCCGGATGAAAATGGCGTTTATACGATCCCGGCAGAGTATGACAACAGCATCCAACACACGCTTATCATCGAAGACGCCTGCGGAAATGTGGCCTCCTACAGGTCGTTCAAGGTTTTCTGGAACTATCTGACCAATGTGCGGGAGAAGGACCATTGGGATGTGGCGCCCGCGCAGCCGATCCGTATTTCCAGGGAACAGAATCTGAAAGAGGAGCTCTCCAAGGTCCAAATCGGGGTTTTTGCAGCTGACACCTCCGGTTTTATACCTGTCGAGGTTTCGTGGGAGATCCCGGCGGACTATGATCCGCAGTCCCAGCGGGAGCAGACCTTCACGGTCAACGGAACGGTGATTCTGGAGGGCACCGGAGCACGCTGCAACTCGGGGCTTGATGTTATCACACGTCCGGGAGAGGAGTGGAAGAAGAACATCTCGGTGCAGGTGACCGTGGAGGGCGACCCGCAGTATAAGGTGACGGTGCAGGATTGCGAAAACGGCAGAGTCAAGGTGGTGAACGCTGCGGGAACCGCCGAGGACGGCACGCCACTGTTCTTTAAGGGCGAGCTTGTCATGCTCTCCATTGACCCCGACGAGGGCTATATGCTAAGCACGCTGTCCGTCAATGGCAACCCTGCCGCCGTTGCGGTTGGGGACGATACCTATACCTTCACCCAGCCGGAGGGAGATGTTACCATCACCGCAGCGTTTGAAATGCGCAACGAGCATACCGTCACTTTTGACGCTAACGGCGGCTCCGAGCCTGAGGAGCTGCCCGAGGAGGTCACCACCGCAATGCCCGCTAAGAAGATATTGCACGGCAGCGAGTATTCTCTGCCGGAGTGCGAGTTTATTGCGCCCGAAGGAAAGCAGTTCAAGGCATGGGAGATCGGCGGCACGGAGTATCCGGTGAACGCCCCTGTGACCGTCACCGCTGATATCACAGTCAAGGCGCTGTGGAAGGACGCGCCTCCCGCCCCTGCCGAGTTCACCATCACCGTGAAAACGGACGGCAACGGCACGGCTTCTGCATCTCCCGCAAAGGCTGTTGCCGGTGAGGAAATCACCCTGACTGCCACGCCTGACGGAGGCTACCGCTTCAAGGAGTGGGAGGTCATCAGCGGCGGCGTGACCATCAAGGACGATAAGTTCACCATGCCGGACGGCAACGTGGAGATCAAGGCCATCTTCGAGGAGGACGCACCGCCTGTGCCCACCGAGTTCACCATCACCGTGACCAGCGGCGGCAACGGTACGGCTTCCGCTTCTCATGCAAAAGCCGTGGCCGGCACGGAGATTCGCCTGACCGCTACGCCCAAAACCGGCTATCACTTCAAGGAGTGGGAGGTCATCAGCGGCGGCGTGACCATCAAGGACGACAAGTTCCTCATGCCGAACGACAACGTGGAGGTCAAGGCTATCTTCGAGAAGGACGCACCTCCTGCGCCTACCGATCCCGCCAAACCCAGCATCAGCGTCATCGGAACCTATACTTACAATGGCTCCGAGCATACCGCGACCGTGATTGGTTATGATTCTGCCACAATGGACATCACAGGCAACACCGCCACGGATGCGGGCGATTACACCGTTAGCGTCACATCCCAAACGGGCAAATGGGCGGACGGCAGCACCGACGCCGTGACCGCAGCGTGGAGCATCGGCAAAGCCACGCAGGAAGCGCCTACCGGCTTGATCGGTGTCGCGCCCACCACCGTGGGCGGCAGCGACGGCAAAATCAGCGGCGTGACTGATAAGATGGAATACCGTATGGCAGGCGAAAGAAGCTATACGGCGTGCAGCGGCACGGAGATTGATAACTTGTCCGCTGACAATTACTTCGTCCGCTATGCGGAGGATAACAACCACTTTGCCAGCTCCGATGCGGCGGTCACGGTGGGAGAGGGCGCGTCGCTTGCGGATTGGACAATCACCTTCAACGCAGGCGGCGGCAGCGGCAACATGGATTCCGTGACCGTCAAGACAGGGACAAATTACATCCTGCCCGAGTGCGGCTTCACCGCTCCCACCGATCAGGAGTTCAAGGCTTGGGAGATTAGCGGCACGGAGTACAAGGTAGGCGATACCTATACCGTGAGCGGGGACACAGAGATCAAGGCGCTGTGGGAAAACAGCGTTATTACCCCCACCACCTACACCGTCACCGTCAGCAATGACGGAAACGGCACCGGCACCGCAACTCCTTCCACCGCTGCGGCTGGTACGACAATCACCCTGACCGCTACGCCCAAAACCGGCTATCACTTCAAGGAGTGGGAGGTCATCAGCGGCGGCGTGACCATCAAGGACGACAAGTTCCTCATGCCGAACGACAACGTGGAGGTCAAGGCCATCTTCGAAAAGGACGCGCCTGCACCCACCGAGTACACGATCACCTATGATCTGGCCGGCGGCACTGCGGAGGGCAATCCCGACACCTACACCATCGAGACGAGGACTTTCACCCTCACGAATCCTACCAAATCCGGCTATACCTTCACCGGCTGGAGCGGCACGGGGCTTGACGGCGAGAACAATATGACCGTCACCATCCCAATGGGCAGCACTGGCAACCGAACCTATACGGCACACTGGCGTTATAATGGCAGCGGCCATTCTTACAGCTATTACACCATCAAGGCAACTGCCGGGGCTGGCGGCTCCATTTCTCCCTCCGGCAATGTCAGCGTCCGTGAGGGCCGGGATCAGACCTTCACCATCACCCCGGATAAGGGCTATGCTGTCGCCAACGTCAAGATCGACGGCAAGAGCATCGGCGCGGTGAAGTCCTACACCTTTGAGAATGTCAGCAGAACCCATACCATCGAGGTCATCTTTATGAAAGCCAACGGCAACCCCCAGACCGGCGTGTTTGTGGATGTAGCCACCGGCAGCTATTATGAGGATGCTGTGGATTGGGCAGTGGAGAACGGCATTACCAAGGGAACCGATGATACCCATTTCTCCCCGGACGGCATCTGCACCCGTGCGCAGGCCGTGACCTTCCTGTGGCGCACCGCTGGAAGCCCCGCCTCTAAAACCAGCACCATGCCCTTCACCGACGTTCCTGTGGGCAGCTACTACTACGACGCTGTGCTGTGGGCAGTAGAAAACGGCATCACCAAGGGCACCAGCGACACCACGTTCAGCCCCAACATGACCTGCTCCCGTGCCCAGATCGTCACATTCCTGTGGCGTTCTGAGAAGTCCCCGGCAGCGGGTACAGCCAATCCCTTTGCTGATGTGAAGTCCACCGCCTACTATGCTGATGCGGTATTGTGGGCGGTCAAGGAGAACATCACCAAGGGAACCACCAGCACGACATTCAGCCCCAATGCGGATTGCACCAGAGCGCAGATCGTGACCTTCCTCTGGCGCTGCAAGAAGTGACCGGCTGACATACGGCTAAACATCAAAGCCGCTGGCATGACCCCATAAGCGAACATCGGACAGCGCAGCGGACGGGCATCTCGCCCTGAAGCTGCGCTGTTCTCTTTTCGCTACAAGAAACAAATCAATGACATTTTGAGCTGCGCCGCTATCCCAGCGCGGCAAGGAGACAGCATTATGAAAAGAATCACAAGAATCATTCGTCCGATCATCTGCATGGCCGTCCTTCTCTTTGCCATGACCACGGCAGTCATGGGCTGCTATCAGAAAGGGACGGAGCCTATCGACATTCCCGACAGAACGCCTTCCGGCACATCTGCGCCTCAGCCATCAGCGACTCCCGCAGGCGAAGTTATCCCTTCGGTGGACAGGCAGGCAGAGTTGGCGGAAGCCAGAGCGAAGAATCCCGACACCGTAGCGTGGCTGTATATCCCCGGTGCGGAGGTAGACGATCCCGTGATGCAGGCGGAGGACAACGGCTATTACCTGAAGCTGGATGAAAACGGTGAGTATGCCATGTGGGGCTGCTATTATGCCCATTGTGAAAACGAAATCGGCGGCAGGGATAAGCTGGACAAAAACACCACTGTTTTCGGTCACTCCGCCAGCAACTGCGACCCGGACGGTGTGCGGTTCACCAAGCTCTACCGTTATATGGACGCAGACTTTGTAAAGGAGCATCCGTATATCTATCTCTCTGTGGATGGCGAGGACATGATTTTCCAGATCACCGCGCTATTCGTCACGGATATTGGCTTTGACTATATTGCGCCTGATCCCACGGGAGATGATCTGACCAGCTTCTTTGAGACGATTGCGCGGAAAAACTGGCTTGACTTTGATGGCGTGACCTTCTCCGAGGAAGATACCGTTCTGACCCTCTCCACCTGCTGCCGGAAGTATGACAAGGCCAACAGCGGCAATCAGCGGCTGGTGGTCATGGCAAAGCTGCTGCCGGAGGGGGCAACCGCGCAGGAGTTCAGCGTATCCCTTGTGGATAGTCCTGAAATGCCCTAAAAGAAATCAGAATACGACGATAACAGGACACCCATCCTTGCGGTACTGAAAAGCAGCGTATGGTATAGGGAAAACGGCGGCTGCTCTGTACGGGGCGGCCGTTGTTTTGCTGTCCCAACATTTTTCAGATGAAAGGGACCTATGCGTATGACAGGAGAGCACAGGAGGTGCCGCTAATGCTGCGGCAACAAGCCGCGCCGGGAGCATAGCCGGACGATACCCGGACACCGTAGGATACCTATGCCCTCCGACAGCCGCCGACAATTTCCATACTGAACCGCACCGAAGCGCCCATGCAGGCTTTTATGCCTGTGTGGGCGCTTTTTGTCGTTCCCGGCACTTTTTCGCCGTGGGCTGCCGCTCCCCGCCGCCCTTCGTTCAGACCTTTTTACCCACTCGGATCTGAACGGAGGAACAAAATGTTTAATAGAAAAAGCATCTATGCGCTGAATAAGAAAGACCCCAATGCCATCGTTTATATGGACGCCAATGAAGTCATCGTCCGCCTGACCCGCGAGGACTTTGCCAGCGAGAAAGAATTTCTGAAATGGAAAGCCCTGTCGGACGAGGACTATCACGCCTCCGAAAAGGAAGCTCACGTCTATGCCAATCACACGCTTGCGTTGGATGAGCTATCCGAGGAAGCGGCCTCCATTCCTGCCGTGGATGTCTGCATGGAGCAGGCGCATGACCGGGCAGAGGCAATCCACCGCAGCGTCAGAAAGGTCACGCAGATTCGGAAGCACCTGACGGATACGCAGTTCCGCAGGGTGTGGATGTATTTCGTGGATGGGATGACGGTTGATGAGATTGGCGCAGCCGAGGGTGTCAGCCATCAGAATATTTCCAAGAGCATCGGCGCGGCGATGAAGAAAATGAAAAAACTTTTCCCTGATTGCTGAAAACAGGGTGCAAAAGTGGCCCAAAATCGGCGATAGGTGAAGGGACATTCTCCACGAAGCCTTTCACCGAACGTTGAAAACTGAATAGACCATGATGCAGGCACAAAACCCGCGTGATAGCGGCATAAGGTGCGCCGCCACGACGTCGTTGAAGCAAGCTCCGTATCCCTCGCTTCCGGCTAAAGCCGAAAGCTCACTCACTACGCTGCTTCTCCTCTCCAATCACAACCCACTTCGTTGGGCTTGTGATTGGTATTGGAAACGACTGAGCGATCTACGCAGCCTTAGACCCGATTCGGCAAATCGGGCGCGATGACAGCGCGGCGGATAATGAAACTTGCTCACGCCCTCCCACAGACTTGAGGGGGAACCCTGCGGTATGCGCCAGCTCTTTGAGGCAGCGGTATCGTGGAGTTATGACAGCCCTGCCAAGGGCGGCCTGCATCATGCCCACTATCCGGGGCGCGTGGCAAATAGGATGGATCTTCTCAAATGGACAAGCAGAGCGGCTGCGCCGGTATTCGCCATTATGTTATGTGGCTCCAATTCTGCCCGCGCAGCCGCCTCTCAAAGTCAGATACCATGCGCTGATGGCCTTTCCCGTCAGCGCATTCATGTGACCTTGAGGAAACCCACCAAACCGAGAAAGGAGATCGCCATGATGCAGCCGACACCAAACGAAACCCAAATCCACACGGATGAACTGGTGGACATCCGGGAAGTATCCGTAGACAAAAATCTTCCCAAGGAAGAACGCATTGCCGCCTTTATTCGCCAGATCAAAAATCCTTACCGCTTCCGCTGCGGCGATTTCGTGGTAAACGCCTGCTTCGCCGGGAACGGTGTTACGTTGGAGGAATGTCTGCAAGGCATTTTGCGCTGAGCGACATCCTCGCTTTTTTCCGCAGAGAGTGCTATGATCGGTGTGGAAAAGGATGAAAACCTAATAGCCAGATAACCACTCTTTTCATGCGGGAGCAGTCCGGGAGAAAGGAGTGCTTTTTCATGCCTAAATTCAAAGCCACCGCTTATATCCGCCTGTCCTACACCGACGATCATTCCAGCGAGAGTGACAGCGTTTCCAATCAGCGCAAGCTCATTGAAAACTTTGTGGAGCACAACCCGGATATTGAGGTCGTTTCCGAAAAGATCGACGATGGATACAGCGGCATCATCTTCGACCGTCCCGCATTCAAGGAAATGATGCAGGATGTCACCGATGGAAATATCAACTGCGTCATTGTAAAAGACCTCTCCCGGCTGGGGCGCGAGTACATTGAAACCGGCCGGTATCTGCGCCGGGTATTTCCGGCCTATGGGGTGCGCTTCATCGCCATCACCGACAGCATCGACACCGCCCACGACAGCGGCGATGATCTGGCCGTATCGGTCAAGAACATTATGAACGAAGCCTACTGCCGGGACATTTCCATCAAGACCCGTTCTTCTCTGGACGTGAAGCGGCGCAACGGCGATTTCGTCGGCGCGTTCCCGGTGTACGGCTACATGAAAGCCGAGGACAACAAGAATTTGCTCGTCCCTGACCCCTACGCCGCCCGCGTTGTCTGCGACATCTTCCGTATGCGGCTGGAGGGCGCAAGCGCCTCTAAGATCGCATCAGAGCTGAACCAGCTGGGCATTCTCTCTCCGCTGGCATACAAGAAGAACAACGGCCTGCCCTACGCGAAAAAGGGATACACAGACAAGGCTGACTGCAAATGGTCGGCAACCACCATCATCCGCATCTTGCAGGACGAAACCTATACCGGAACGCTGGTGCAGGGCAAACAGGGTACGCCGCATTACAAGATCAAGCAGATGGAGCAGCGCCCCGCCTCCGAGTGGGTGCGCGTCCCGGATGCCCATAAAGCGCTGATTGCCCGTCAGGATTTTGAGCTGGTGCAGCGCATTAAGGGACTGGATACCCGCACTTCTCCCAACGAGGATACGGTGTACCTGTTCTCCGGTATTCTGATCTGCGGGTGCTGCGGAAGCCGCATGACCCGCAAGACCAACCGTGCAAACGGCAAGGAGTACCACTACTATTATTGTCCTACCGGCAAGAAAAAGGGCTGCGCCCATCCGGTCATGCTGAAAGAAAGCAGCCTGATCGACTGTGTGCGGGACAGCCTGAAAGCCTATATCGGCAATATTGCTTCTCTGGAGGCGCTGCTGACCGGCATTGACCAGACCAGCATCAATCAGGCGCTTGCCAAGGAATACAGCGACCACATCACCGACAACGAGCGCCGGTTGGAGCAGGTGCTGGAGTTCAAGGCACGGCTTTATGAGAGTCTTGTGGGGGGTATGCTTACCAAGGAAGAATACGCTTCCTATAAGGCAAAGTACACCAAGCAGGCCGAGGACATCCGCGAGAGCGTCCGCGTTCTCAAGGAAAAACTCACGGAGGTGCTGGAAAACCGGAGTGAGCGCAACCGCTGGATTTCACAGTTTACGCAGTTCTCCACGCTGGAAACCTTAGACCGCAGGGCGCTCATTCACATGGTACAGAGCATCCGCGTCCGTGGGAAGAAGGAGCTGGATATTACCTTTACCCATGAGGACGAATACAAAAAGGCGTTGCAGCTTCTGGCGCTGGCAGCGCAGCAGAAAGATTACGAACAGAGAAAGGTGGGCTGAGCATGGCAAGGAAAAGCAGAAAAGAAACGGCTGCGGTGGCCGTGCAGGAGGCTGACGCCGCTTTCCGCGCCGCGATCTACGTCCGCCTTTCGGTGGAGGATACCCACACGCACAGCGTATCCATTGAAACCCAGCAGATGATTATTGCCCGCTATCTGGAGCAGTACCCGGAGATCAGCGTATACGATACCTATATCGACAACGGCGCGACCGGGACAAACTTCCACCGTCCGGGCTTTCAGCAGATGCTCTCGGATATTGAGGCCGGTCACGTCAACTGCGTCATTGTGAAAGACCTCTCCCGTTTGGGGCGGAACACCATTGACACCGGCTACTACATCGAGCAGTATTTCCGCATCCGCAGCGTCCGCTTTATTGCGGTCAATGAAAACTTCGACACCGCCAACCCGGAAGATGCCCATTCCGGTATCATCATCCCGCTACGGAACATGATAAACGAAGCCTACGCTTTGGACATTGGGCGCAAGATCAGGGCACAGCAGCGGCAAGCCATGAAAGACGGCAAATTCATCGGTGCGCGTACTCCCTACGGCTACCTGAAAGCGGAGGACGATTGCCACCAGCTTATCATCGACCCCGTTGCCGCCGTCGTGGTGCAGCGGATGTTCCGTTGGGCTTCCGAGGGCGCTGGCCTCAATACCATTGCCGTGCGGCTGAACGAAGCGGGTATTCTCACCCCCAGCCACTACAAGAAGATGCAGGGCAAGATCACCCATGAAAATTTGCTCGGCAGCGGCAAGTGGCAAACCCGAACGGTCGGCGTTATTCTCCGCTCCGAGGTCTACACCGGAGATCTCGTTCAGGGGCAGACCAAAACCGTGGATCACCGGCAGGTCAAGGCCGACGCCGAGGAATGGACGGTGGTGCGGGACACCCATGAGGCCATCATCAGCCGGGAGCAGTTCGCGGCGGTGCAGGAAATTCTCAATCAGACCGCCAGCCGCGCCAAGGCGCGGGAGGTCAAAGCCTACACGCCGAATTTACTCAAAGGCAAGGTGTTTTGCGCCCATTGCGGCGGCAGCCTGCACCGGCAGCGGAATATCCGCAAGAAGTCCGACGATGTGTACTTCTACCATTGTCTGAGCCAGAGCCGAATCAGCAAGGATGCCTGCCCCGGCGTGACCATCCGCGAGGATGCGTTGCTGGATATGTTGGCAGATATGCTTCAGGACGCGCTTGATACGGCGCTGGGGCAATATACCCTCTCCCTTGCGGAGCTGCCCCGGCAGGCCGCTGACCGCGCCGAGCTGCGGGAGAAGATCACCAGCCGCAAGCAGGAAATCCAGCGGCTTCGCGGTATCGTGCGGAGCTTATATGAAAACCTCGTCCAAGGCGTTCTTACCAAGGATGAATATTTCGACTACAAGGAAAAGTATGAAAGCCGCATTGCCGACCTCGCCGTGGAAATGGAACAGTTGGAGGATGGCCTGCGAACGATGGATGCTCAAACAGAGCAGCACCGGGCGCTGGAACAGGATGCCGCGCAAATCAAGACTGACCGTGCGCTGACCGGCGCACTCATCGAGCGGCTGATCGACCGCATCGAGGTATCCCACGACAAGCAGATCACGGTGCGCTATCGCTTCCAGAGCGAGTTTGAAACCTATGCGGAGGTACTGAAACAATGCAGAAATATGTAATTGCCCTCTACATCCGCCTCTCCATTGAGGATTACAAGTACGACAGTCTGAGCATTGAAAACCAGAGCCTTGTTCTCCACGAGTACGCGGCTTCCATGCCCGAAGCTCTGAACGCGGAGATCATGGAGTTCATCGACAACGGGTACAGCGGCACGAATTTTGAGCGTCCGCAGGTACAGAAGCTCATTGAGCTGGTGCGGGCCAATCAGATCGACTGCATCATCGTCAAGGATTTTTCCCGCTTCGGACGAAACAGCATTGAAACCGGCTATTTCATCGAGCGTGTGTTCCCACTGTTCCATACCCGCTTCATTTCCATCAGCGACGATTTTGACAGCAGCAAATTCAAGGGCGACACCGGCGGCATGGACATGGCGTTCAAGTATCTCATCAGCGAGTATTACAGCCGCGATATGTCCATCAAGACCAAAAGTGCCAAGTACGCCAAGATGCAGCGCGGCGAGTATCAGAGCAAAATCTGTCCCTACGGCTACCGCAAAAGCGCCGATGGCAGAATGGAGCCTGACCCGGAGGCCGCTGCCGTTGTGCAGCTTATCTTCCAGCTTGCCGCCGAGGGAATCAACGCCACCGCCATCACGCGGGAGCTGTTCCGCAGAAACATTCCCACTCCCGGCCAGTACAAAGCGGCGCGAGGCAACCATACCCACGATATTTCCCGCTGTCACGGGATTTGGAGTACATCCACCATTCTCCGCATTTTGGAGGACGAACGCTACACTGGCGTGTATGTAATCGGCAAGCGGGCGGTTCTCGAAGTAGGCGGCAGCAGAAGCCGCCTGAAGGACAGAGAATCATGGTACATCATCCCCGACCATCACCCGGCCATCATAGAGAAAGCCGTGTTTGATACCGTGCAGGCCAGCCAGCTCCGCTTTTCCCAGTCAAACAAGAAAAAGCGGGACTACCCGCTGAAAGGCAAAGCCTTCTGTGGCTGCTGCGGTCATGCGCTGTCCCGCACCATGCAGAAAACCTCATATTATCACTGCCGCCATTCCGAGGCGGACGTAGAAAGCCGCTGCCACAAGATGCGTCTGAACGCCGCGGAGCTGGAACAGGCGGTATTCCTGACGCTGAAAAAGCAGATGGAAGCCACCGCGCCGCTTGCCCCTGACGGTACGCTCCGGGTAGATGCTTCCGTACCGGAACGCGCCGAATATGAGCAGCAGATTGAGACGCTTCAAGACGGCAAGCGCACACTTTACGAACGCTATCTTATGGGCGAGATCGACCTGAACACCTACAAGGCAGAAAAGGCCGCGTGTAACGAGCTGCTGCTGAAAACAAAAAACGCCTATGCCGCAGTATTGGCACAGGCGAAGCAGAAGCAGGACGAACAGGCACGGCAGGACAGCCGCAAGAAAGCGTCCAAGGCGATTTTCGATGCGGACACACTGACCACCGAGCTGGCCGAGCTGCTGATCGACCGGGTGCTGGTGTACCCCGACAAGCGTATTGAGGTTGCATACAAAATCCAAGACATTTTCGATTGAGGAGGCAGACATGAAAATCGCTTTCTATTGCAGAGTGGACGGACAGGGCTTTGGCTTTGTCCTCCCCGATGAAGCTGACAAGCTCCGCGAGTTTTTCGCCGAGCATCAGGATAAGCCTGCGCTTGAAAAGCCATCGAGCGCAAGCTAAAAATTTTTGTCGTGTGCTTGACATACGGGTGCCGGAGGTCATGCAGGCGGATCTCCCGCAGGTCGTGCTCCCGGAGAAACTGTTTGAAGCTCTGACTGAGGTAGTTGGACGCGATGGGCTCTCCTTCTGGATTCAGGCAGAGGTAGTTCTCTGGTGGTGGGGTTTCCTCCCCATAGCGGTTTCGTTTTTCCTCCCGCAAAATAGCGGCGATCTCCTCCGGCATGGGTAGCGTACGGCAGCTGGCTTTCTGCTTCATGGTGTCCCTCCCTACGGAGACCTGTCGGCCGCCTACCTCCTGATAGACCCTGGTATGCTGGATCTGGATGGTGCCCACGGAGAAATCAACGCTCCGCCATTGAATCCCTAGCACCTCGCTGCGGCGCAGGCCGTAGAACAGGCACAGCATTACGGGCAACCAGAGCCAGTGGCCCCGGAGCTTGTCCAGCAGTTCATTTGCCTCTCCCAGTGAGTAATACCGCGGGATATAGGGTGTTTTCTTCGGCCGCTCCACGAGGTCGGCTATATTCCGATCCACCAGGTCCAGCCGCACCGCGTCTTTCAGCGCCTTGTGGATATTGGCGTGATGGTGTAGGGCGGTATTACCGGATACCCCGGACGCCAGGAGGTAGTCGTAGTATCCCTGTAAGTCTGACGGGTGCAGCCCGGTCAGCGTAATGTGCCGCTCCCGAAAGTAGGGGCAGATGCTGTTTTCTACCAGATTTTGATAGCCGGTATAGGTCGTTGGGGACACTTTTGCCCTCATGGTCCCCAGCCACTGGAGCATATAGTCCGCAAACAGCAACCCGCTGTCCTCCCCGGAATCCGCATACTGATGTCGGATCTGAAAGAGCATTTCCTCCGCCCGCTTTCGATTGCCCGGCACCGGGAGATGGGTGGCGATCCACTTCGTCTTTCGTCTCCCGGCCTCGTCATGCAAATTGAGTACCATATACCAATAACCTTTTTTCTGCTGCAAGTGTCCTGCAACCATCTTTTCTCCTCCCAATAGATAAGGTCAAGGGAACACGGCCCGGCGTACTCCCCTTTACAATCCGTGTACATTCACTTTTAAGCTGTCCATATGGAAATGTTAGATGTAGCGGACTCAAAATCCGTTATGTACATGACGGTGTGGGTTCGAATCCGACCTCCGATGTAGCGTGCCCTTACCCGGGGCGCGGTTTGATGATCAACTCGTTACGAGCCGTAGCGGGTTAATTTTTTTAAGCAGTTACGCCTATTTTTGAATGCCTGTCCCATAAAAGTGTCCCAAGTAACCGTGCTAGGTGCTGGTGCCGTCCAAAAGCCGGTTCCGCAGGCCTTTGCAAATCCTGACTTTTTTCGCGGAGTGTCCTAATGGTGCTGTGCCATGAGGCGACGTACCATCCACCACGGCGCAGCGGAGCTCCGGCAGCACCACGCCGTCCAGGGAATCCGGGTCGCCGGAACACCATAAGTACTCCACCGGTGTGCCGGCCTCCTCCATGCTTCGGCCGATCTCCCGCATGAAGGTGGCCTTGCCCACGCCGGGGCCGCCTTTCAAAACCATCAGATCATAGGTGTCTTCCAGGTCCACGATCTCCGAAAACAGGTTCTGGAAGCCGTCACCGCTGTTAGCGCCTGCGAAAAAATGGGTAACTTGAGCCATACGCTCCCCTCCAAGTGTTGTTCTTACACTCAGGCTATGCAAAAACAACTTGGCCTGACAGCGGTTTTTCACGGGTCAAAAGCCGGATGGATAAAATTCCCTCTGCCAAACCGGAAAATAGGAGATGCATTTTCTTCCATCATCTGTTATAATGAAGAGTACGAGACTGCGGCGGTGCCGGACAGGCCCGCCTTTCAGATAGGAGCGCCGATATGGACGAGGAGTACAAGCCCATTATCACGGACGAGGAGCGGGCCACCCGGCGGGCCCAGCGGGCGGAGGCCCGCCGAAAGAAGCAGCGGGAAAAGCGGCGGCGGCTGCTTCGCCGTCTGGTGCCCTGCGGGCTGCTGGCCGTTCTGTGTGTAGGCCTGGTGACCGTGGGAGCCCAGCTGATTGAAAAGCCTGCGCCGGAGATGGTTAAGGCCGAACGGCCCTTTCAGGTGACATCCGTCGCCAGCGCCCCTGCGCCGGAGCCCTATGCCAGGGCCGTGTCCGGCCCGGACACGATCCAGTTGGGAGAGGACTTTCCCAGCCGCTGCGCGGTCCTGGTTGACCTGGACACCCGGACGGTCCTGGCGGAGAAAAACGCGGATACTGTGATCTCTCCCGCCTCCATGACGAAGGTCCTGACGGTTCTGGTGGCCGCTGAGCACATCACAGAAGCGGAGCTGGACGACACCTTCACCATGACCATCGACATCACCGACTACTGCTATGTCAACGGGTGCAGCGTGGTGGGGCTGATGGTTGACGAAACGGTCCCGGTGCGTGAGTTGTTCTACGGCACCATCCTCTCCTCCGGTGCGGACGCGGCGCTGGGGCTGGCCACTTATGTGGCGGGCTCCCAGGAGGCGTTCGTGGCGCTGATGAACGAAAAGCTGGAGGAGCTTGGCATCGCGGACACCGCCCACTTCACCAACTGTGTGGGACTGTATGACGAGGCCCACAAGTGCACGGTCTCCGACATGGCGGTGATCCTGGAGGCGGCCATGGACAACGACCTGTGCCGGGAGGTGCTGGGGGCCCGGACCTATGAGACTCTCCCCACTGCGGACCACCCGGAGGGGCAGATCCTCTCCAATTGGTTCCTGCGGCGGATCGAGGACAAGGATACCGGCGGCATTGAGGTCACCGGCGCCAAGACCGGCTATGTGGTGGAGTCCGGCAACTGCGCCGCCAGCTGCGGCGAAACAGCGGACGGCAGACGCTATATCTGTGTGACGGCAGACGCTTACAGCTCCTGGCGGGCCATCTATGACCATGTGGCGCTGTACAAAACCTATTGTTCCCCCGCAGATGACACCACAGAGGATGGCGGGGCGGCGGATCCCCTTGTGGAACCGGTGGCCCCCACCATAAAAGACACCACGGAACACGAAAGCGGAGCGTCCCTGTGACGCTCCGCTTTTTTCCGCTCAAAAGCCTCTGTTTTTCAGATCCGCTACCAGGGAGACATAGAACTCCCGGACGTCGAAGCCGGGAATGTTCTCCCGATTCAGATCCACCACATCCCCGTGTGAGATGCCCCGGTGCCCCCTTGGCTCCAGCAGGGTGAACTGATCGCCCCATTTGGCGGAGTCCACCGCCACCAGCCCGTCGTTCAATCCATCAAAGTGCTTGACGATGGGATAGGTCATGTTCAGAGGGAACTTGCCGTGCTGGGCCTTTCTGCAATAGGACATGACGCTCTGGTAAAAGACGCCGGGGGCGTCCGGGGTAGCCGCGTTCCTGGCCTCGCAGGCAGAGGCGGTCAGATCTGTCACCGCCGCCAGGAAGTCCGGGGCCTCATCCCCCAGCCGCTTCAGGGCGGCGTTGTAGGTATCTGCGATCTTCTGCCGAGCCGCTGCAGGGATCTTCTTCAGCAGATATTCGGCAAAGATGCAGCCCCGGTGGGGCGTGTTGATGGTGGTGAGGCTGGCCACACAGGGGGCACATCCAGCGTGGGCGATGGCGGCCCGGCTGTCCAGTCCCCCCTTGGAGTGGGCAATGATGTTCACCTTCTCACAGCCGGTCTCCGCCAGGATCTGCCGGATACGGTCCGCCAGCTCCCGCCCGCTGTCCTCCACCGCGGCGGCGGACTGCTGCTGTCCGTAGTACACTGTTGCGCCGTTGCGCTGGAGCTCCTTGGGAATGCGGCCCCAGTAGTTGACATAGCGGAAGTCCCGGAAGAACACCCCGTGGACCAGAAGGATCGGGTATTTCGTCTTACAGATCTCGCTCTCCGCCCGGGCGGTGTCCAGCTCCCACTTCTCCGTCTCGAACTCCGCCTCGTCGGCGGTGATGCGGATAATCTTCCGCAGATACCAGATGTTGAGAATGGGGATCCACCCGCACAGGGCCGCCAGCACCCGGTGCTTCAGGCCCAGCTGGACGGAGGTGAGATACACCCGGATCATGCCGTTCCAGAAAACGATGGCCTCCAGCAAGACAGCCCAGAGAACGCCAAAAGCCGCACCTGCAACAGCTGTTCCAGCGGCAAGGCTGTTCTCCGGCGTTATCATGGAAATCTGGCACCACAGCCATACCATCTGCACAAAGACTGTGACCGTAGCTGTAATCAAAAACAGGCGCAGCAATTCGCAGCCGCTTTTCAAATACCAGATCCGCTTTGTAGGCGCACCGCTCTTCTCAATGGGCCGCAGATTAAAATAGAGAAACTCCCCCAGAAGCAGTATCGTCGTCAAGAGCCAGCTCACCGGGCCAAACGCATAGATCAGAGAAACCCAGTTGGCTGTGACCGCCATCAGAAAGGCAAGAACCCACCGCCTCACAGATACACCTCATTCTCCTTGGGTTCTGTGAAGTTCTGCTCCAGCATGGCCACGTGGGACAAAAAGGCCGGGTCATCAAAGTACTTGGCGTGCTTCGTGCACTTGCGGACGCACCGCTGGCACTTGATGCAGGTGCCGGGCACCTCCGCCACGTTGGAGGGATTGATGGCCCCCATGGGACACAGGCGGGCGCAGGCGCCGCAGTCGGTACACTTGCCCAAATCCGTCTGGGGCTTGGCCTTCAGGAACTTGACGGGCTGGCCGTCCGTGCCCTTGGGCACGTAGTAGGGCGCCGCCGCATCGCCCGGCACGGCCACCGGAGCAGGGATGTCCGTCAGGTCTTTTACCTTGTCCGCAATGCGGGCCGCGAACTCCCCCATCTGCCGCTTGTCATCCCAGTCCGGGCGGCCGTCCGCCAGCGCGTCCGTAAAGGCGTGGCGGCACGCAAAGGCGCCCCCGGCCACGGTGTGGAAGCCGTCCGCCTCCAGCGCGGCGCACAGCTCCGCCAGGGAGTTGTCGTAGGACCGGTTGCCGAAGGTGACCACCCCCACCGCCAGGGCGCCGTTCCCGTGGATCTGCTGCTGGACATAGGGCAGCATCTTGTTGGGCAGCTTTCCCGCATAGGTGGGCATACCGAACACCACCAGATCTCCCCCCGTAAAAGACAGATCCTCCGCCCGGTCTGACGGGCGTGTGAAGTTCCTCCGCTCCAGAGGGACGCCCAGCTTCTCCGCCAGGGTCTCCGCGATGGTGTTCACCGTCTTGTCTGTGTTGCCTGTGGCGCTCCAGTACGCCGCGCAGATCCGCTTGACTTCCATGATGTCTCCTCTCCTTCCCATTTGTGACAGCGCCCGCCCGGGGATTTTCCCCAGGCGGGTGCTGAACGCTGCTTACAGCGAAAAATCTTCCTCTTTCAGCCGTTCAGTCTCCAGCGCTGCCGGCCGGGGCGGCACCCGCTTCAAGGGGTCGTATTTGAATGCCAGGCAGTGGTGCTCCACCGCCACGATGCCCCGCTTGACGCAGGCCACCTCCCGCTCGTTGATCTGCTGGCCCCGCTGGCAGTAGGCACAGCGGGGATCCATATCCTTCCGAAACAGCATGGTCCTCCCTCTCCTCTTCTTCCGGTCACAGGGTGTACAGCCGAATGGCACCGTCCTCCACCGTGGCCTTCACCTGGGTGATGGGATGCTCGTAGCTGTCGATGATCTTTGTGGCCATGGGGTCCTCCAGCTCCTTCTGGATGGTGCGCCGCAGGTTCCGGGCGCCGTAGGTCAGGGAGTAGGACTTCTTCGTCAAAAGCTCCACCAGTGCGTCGTCGTAGATGAAGGTGATGCCTTTCTCCTTCAGGGAACCCACCAGTTCGTTCAGCATGATACGTGCGATGCCGTGGAAGTTCTCCTCGCTGAGGCGGTTGAAGGTAATGACCGCGTCCACCCGGTTGATGAACTCCGGCCGCAGGAACTGCTGGAGCGCCTTCATGGCCCGGTCGGCGTCCTGCTCGTTCACGGAGCGGCCGAAGCCCACGGTGCCCTCCTTGGTGGCGCTGCCGGCGTTGGAGGTCATGACGATGATGGTATTCTCAAAGTTCACCTTGCGGCCGTGGGCGTCGGTGATCTCGCCGTCATCCAGGATCTGGAGAAGGATGTTCAGCACATCGGGATGGGCCTTCTCAATCTCGTCGAAGAGGACCACGGCGTAGGGCTTGCGGCGGATCTTCTCTGTCAGCTGGCCCGCCTCGTCATACCCCACGTAGCCCGGAGGGGAGCCCACCAGACGGGAGACGGAGTGCTTCTCCATGAACTCCGACATATCCAGCCGGATCAAGGCATCCGGCGTGTTGAAGAGGTCTGTTGCCAGCTGCTTCACCAGCTCTGTCTTGCCCACGCCGGTGGGCCCCACAAAGATGAAGCTGACAGGCTTGTGCTTGGGGGAGATGCCCACCCGGTTCCGCCGCACCGCGGCGGCTACGGCGGACACGGCCTCGTCCTGGCCGATGATATGGCTCTTGAGCCGCACTTCCAGCTGGCTCAGGCGCTGGAACTCCTGCTCCCGGATCTTGGCCGCCGGGATTTTGGTCCACAGCTCGATAACATGGGCTAGATTCTCCATGGAGAGCTGTGGATCGCCCTTTTCCAGCAGACTGTTCAGCTCTGTGTTCAGCTGGAGTTCCTTGCTCTTCAGCTCCGCCATGCGGGCGTAGTCGCCCTCGGCCTTCTCCTCCTGCTCCTCCAGCATGGTGCGCTCTTTCTCATAGTCGTCCAGCTCCCGCTGAATCTCCATGCGGCGGGAGATATCCGGGTCTTTCAGATTCAGGTCGGAACAGGCCTCGTCGATCAGGTCGATGGCCTTGTCCGGCAGGAACCGGTCGGTGATGTACCGCTCACTGAGCAGCACCGCCTGACGCAGGATCCCCTCAGAGATCTTCACCCCGTGATACTGCTCATACTTGGGGGCCAGGCCCTGGAGAATCTGCACGGAGTCCTCAATGGAGGGCTCGTTCACCGTCACCGGCTGGAACCGCCGCTCCAGAGCGGTGTCCTTCTCGATGGACTTGCGGTACTCGTTGAAGGTGGTGGCGCCAATCACCTGGATCTCGCCCCGGGAGAGGGCGGGTTTCAGGATGTTGGCGGCGTTCATGCTGCCCTCGGCGTCGCCGGCGCCCACAATGTTGTGAACCTCGTCGATCATCAAAATAATGTTCCCCAGGCGCTTCACCTCGTCGATAAGGCCCTTCATCCGGCTCTCGAACTGGCCCCGGAACTGGGTGCCGGCCACCAGAGCTGTCAGATCCAGCAGGTAGACCTCCTTGTTCCGCAGCTTGAAGGGCACGTCGCCCTTGGAGATCCGCTGGGCCAGCCCCTCCGCGATGGCGGTCTTACCCACACCGGGCTCACCGATCAGGCAGGGGTTGTTCTTCTGGCGGCGGTTCAGGATCTGCACCACCCGCTCGATCTCCTGCTCCCGGCCGATCACCGGGTCCAGCTTGCCCTCCTGGGCCCGCTGCGTCAGGGAGATGCAGTAGTTCTCCAGATATTTGCGCTTGCCGTTCTTAGGGTCCTTGCGCTCCTTTTCCCGGCTTCGGGCACCGCTTTCCTCCTGGCCGCCGCTCTCGCCGCCCTTGGCGGCCTCGCCGGAGAACAGGCGGTTCAGGAAGGGGAAGGTGGCGGTCTTGCCCTCTTCCTCCTCTTCCCCGGCGTCCTCGCCGCCGGGCAGGTCCTCGATATTCTCCACGCCGCTCATGGCCTGGAGCATCTCATTGTTGAGCGTGTCCAGATCCTCGTCGGAAATGCCCATGCGCTTCATCATATCGTCCACCTGGGGCAGGCCCAGCTCCTTGGCGCATTTCAGGCACAGGCCCTCGTTGGTGGTCTTGTCCCCCTCCATTTTGGAGATGAAGACAACGGCCACGTTCTTCTTGCATCTTGAACAAAGTGTCGGCTGCATCGTGTAAATCCCTCCAGAAATCGTGACGCCGGCGGGGCAACGGCCCCGTTCGTCATTGCAGAAGCGACAGCGCGCTCAGGGGCGTGTGTGTCGCAAAAAATCGTAAAATATGGGTGGCTGAGACGGTGTCTGTCTCAAAGGAGACGCCGAAGCGCCGCAGAACCCAGATGGCTAGAAACAGCACCAAGGCCCCCTCGATCAGGCCGATCACGGCGCCGCCCAGGGAGTTGACCAGGTGCAGCCCCGGCAGCTGCAGCACCAGGTCCATAGCCCGGATCAGCAGCTTCAGCAGGATCGTCAGTCCCACGAAGGAGACCAGGAACAGCGCCGCATAGAGAATGGACTGGGCCAAACTCTCCACCACGGCCATGACCAAGGAGACGCCGGTGTCCTGGATCTTCTCCTGCGTCTGGCTGGCCAGGGAGTTCCGCACGTCCTCGTCCAGTCCCATCAGGGCCAGCAGGTCCTCGATGGCGAAGCCCTCGTCCACGTCCTCCTCCGGCATCTGAACCTCCTGGGACTGCCGGGCCATAGCCTCGTCCACCTTCGTCTCGATTTGCTCCCGGATCAGGGGCGGCCAGGGTATTTGCGATGATGGCCGCCCCCACCAGGGCCACGATCACCACCGCCAATCCCGCCAGGGCCCGGAAAAGGCCCCTGTGGGCACCGTAGATGACCGCAGCGATCAAAACCACAGCCATAATCACGTCTATTATAACAGGTGTTGTCATGCTTGCCTACCTTTTTGCTCGTAAACGTTTTGTGAATTCCAAGATCAATGTTTCCCACTCAAGGCAGGAACAGGTGGGCGCTCTCTGCCGCCAGCAGCAGGGCGGAGCCATCCTGGCGCATCAGAACCGACCGGGCGTAGTCCGTCCCCTCCAGCTGAGCATAGATCTCCAGCTCCTCTGTGTAGATCACCACGCTGTCCATATACAGCACCGCCAGATACCGTCCGGCAGCGGAGATGCTGAGGATCTCCTCGTTCACGTCCAGGGCGGCGATCTCCTGCCCGTCCGTGTCCACCGTCACCAACCGGCCCACACCGCCGGACTTGTACCGGTTCAGCAGCAGGGCGGTGAAGCCGTCCCCGTGCAAGTCGTATTCCCGCAGATAGCTGCCGGCATAGGAGTAGGTAGCGCGCACCTCCCCGGCCGGGGACGCGTAGGTCAGGCAGGTGTCGGATACCGTCACCAGCTGGCCGTCCTGCTCTCCGACGGCAGCCACCAGACCGTCGGTCACATCGTAGTCGGCCGCCGGGTCTACATTTCCTGCCGTCTCCAGGCTGTAAAGTACCATGTTGCTGACGAACACGCTGTTCTCCTGGCCTAAGGTCACCACCGCCAGAGTGTTATCGTCATCTGTCACCCGGGCGTCGATGACAAACCGGTCCGACGCGGTGAGTGAAAACACCTCCGTCCCCTGGCTGTTATAAGCGGTGACGCCGCCCTTGTAGCCCGGCAGTTCTGTGGTCACAGCCAGCCAACCATCTTCATTCAGCCGGGCGGAGAAATAGGGGGCGTCCTCCGGTGCGGTGAGCGTGAGGATCTCGCCCCCCTCGTCCACCACATACAGCTCTGTGCCCCCCACGTCGTAAGCCACAGCCCGGCCGCCGCCCGTCTCCAGGGCAGGGGCGCTCATCCGCACGGATGTGGACCAGATCTCCTCTCCGCCCCGCGCCAGGACCTGCAGCTTTGTGTCGGAGAGCACCACCAGGGAATCCCCCAGGACGGCAAAGCGGTTGCTGTCGGAGGCGTCGTAGTCGTACTGGGCCTCAGCAGTGCTCTCCTCTCCGCTGCCGTAGGAAAACATCCGCCGCAGGGCGTCAAAGCCGGTGCCGTCCCGGTACGCGGCCACGAGCACCACGCCCAGCACCGCCGCCAGCACCAGAAAGAAGATCCCAAAGCGGCGCAGCCGTCCGCCCTTCCGGGGAGCCTCGTCCTCTTCCCCATCGTTGTCGTTCCAGATGTCGTTCGTCGTATCAGCCATTGAGCCGTTCATCCTCATACCAAAGTCTTGTCAGGTACAGTCCCCCCGGCGGCACCGTGGGACCGGCGGCGGTGCGGTCCCCCCGCTCCAGAATGCCGGGGATGTCCTCCGGGGTGAACTTGCCCTCCGCCGCGTACAGCACGGTGCCGGTGATGGCCCGTACCATGTTATACAAAAAGCCGTTGGCGCAGACCTTCAATTCCAGCAGATCTCCGTTCCGGGTCACGTCACAGTAATAGATGGTGCGGACAGTGGACTTCGTCTCCGTGCCCACGGAACGCACCGCCGCGAAGTCGTGGGTGCCCACGAACATCCCCGCTGCCCGGTTCAGGAATTCCTCGTCCAGGTGCTTGGGATAGAAGTAGGCCCGGTTGACGTAAAATGGGTTCTTGAACCGGGAGTTGTAGATGCGGTAGGTGTACTCCTTCTTGATGCAGGAGCCGATGGCGTTGAAGTCCTCCGCCACCTCGAAGGCCTCCTTCACCGCGATGTCCTCCGGCGTGTGGGTGTTGACGGCGAAGGGGAGCCGGTCCACGGGAATGCGGCTCTCCGTGCGGAAGTTGGCGATGTAGTGTTCCGCGTGGACACCGGCGTCGGTGCGTCCGCAGCCGGTGAGGTGTACCGGGCCGCCGCAGATGTCAGCAATGGCCTTCTCCAGGGTCCCGCAGACGGTGACCGCGTTCTTCTGCACCTGCCACCCGTGGTAGGCGGTGCCGTTGTACATGAGTTTCAGGGCAATGTTGCGCATAAGCTCTCCTTTGGCAGTTCCGCCGCCCGGGGTTCCCGGCGGGAACGCTCTTTTTATCCGGCAGGGCAACTCAGCGGTTGACCGCCGGGTTGTCTGTCCGCCCCAGCAGATAATCCACAGAGCAGTCCAGATAGTCGGCGATGCGAGCAAGGGCAATACAGGACATTTGCTTGCCTTTTGCAAATTCTGATATCGCGTTAATTCCCATGTTCAAATCAGACAGCATATCTTTTGTGCGGATGCCTTTTTCTTTGAGGCGCCATTTAATGCGGTCTGCAATGTCTTGTGTAACATACATAAAATTTGCCCCGCCTTTTGTAAAGCTCTAAAATCACGAAAAAGCGTGAAAAACATCTTGATAATCACGCTATTACATGATAAAATCCATTTAGCGTATAAATAAGAAATACCATACCACAAAAAGGATATCGGAACAACACATATTAAGGAGGAATCCCCATGACAAGCATTTCGGAAACTCTGTTCGACACCTACGGCGACAGCCTGATGCAAGAGTATGCGCCCTATGATGAGGCGGAAATCCTGGCGGCGCTGGACCGGATGTCCATGCCGCAGGACATGCAGATCCAGGTCTGTGATCTCCTCTCCAGCTGCTATCTCCGCTGGGGCACGGCTGCCTTCGCCATCGGCCTGCGGCTGGGCCTCTCGCTGATGCAGGATTGCTCCGGTCGCCGTCCGCGGATCTGACGGACTCCCCTGTGCGGCGCCGCAGTTCATGTATCCGGGGATAAGCCTTCCGGGGCGGCCGGAATCTCCTGCCGTCCTGCGCCTCTTCCGCCAGCGCCCCGTCCCGTTTACGGCCAGACCAGCACCGGGGTGTTGGTGACGGGCCAGCCCGGCGCCAGCCGGTCCTCCTTTACCGTCCAGGTCCGGACAGGGAACTCATATCCCAGGCCCAGGCCGTCCACGCAGAAGAACCGCACCTCCAGCTGGTCCCCGGCGGCGCAGGATACCGTCCCGGTGCCCTCCCAGGTGCCGGATTCCTGGCCGGAGGCGGCCGGGATGGTCTCCTCCAACTGACCGTTCCGGTACAGGCGGAATGTCTGCTCGGAGGCTGCGGCCGCCTTTTCACGCAGCCGGACGGCGGCGGTAATCCGGGCTTCTCCTTCCTGCAGGGCCGCCTCTCCGCTGCGGCTGGACAGCGCCATCGGCAACAATCCGGTGGCACGGCCCTCATAGAGCCGCTCTGTGGCCGTATCGCCGCCGGTCCGGACCGTCACCAGAATCTGGAGTGAGGTGCTGTCCGCAGGCACCGCCGCCTGACCGGAGAAGATTCCATCCCCGGACCGGGTCAGCTCCACCTGGGCCAGACGCTTGCGCTCCGCGCCGCCCTGATAGACATTCAGGGTGGCTTCCGCCGACTGGTCCGGCGTAGTCAGGGTCAGGGACACCCCAAGCTCCACCTGATGGGCCGCGGCGTCCAGCCGAAGGGGCGTCAGCTCATAGCGCTCCAGCAGCGACTCCTCCGGCTGCGGGGCGGTTTGGGCGGCCGCTCGTTCCAGCGCCTCCTCCTGCTCCTGAAGGCGGTTTTGTGTGCTTTTCAAGTCCAGGCGGAGTTCTCCCACCTCCTGTTGGAGCGCGGAATACGCCGTCTGAAGTTCCCCCAGCTGTCCTTGCGTCTCCGCCAGGGCTGCTGCCAGCAAAACCACAGCCGCAGTCAGGGCCCAAAGCCAGATGTTCTGCTTCTTCATAGGACTCTCCCCTCTCTGCCAAAACACAGCCGCTCCGAATCAGGCCATGTCCACTATCCATGATTTCCAGTCATGCGTCCGGACGGATCTCGATGATTACCAGCTCCGGGCGATTGAAAATGCGGGGCAGCCGGACGGCAGACTGTCTCCCCTACATTCCCCCCCGGAGAAAATTCTCTTCCGGTGAGTCCGGTCAGCGGTTGACCGCCGGGTTGTCTGTCCGCCCCAGCAGATAGTC
>OOCT01000658.1_pt1 | contig 22702 bp, 20 predicted proteins | sample 1671851 | NCBI WGS metagenome assembly OOCT01 (sample SAMN06348199, study PRJEB24527) | human gut metagenome | biome: human gut; feature: ankylosing spondylitis patient; material: feces | host: Homo sapiens | place: China | collected 2015-10
GACTCAGAAGTCATTCTTTTGTCTCAGCGCTTGGCGCTCAAGTATAATACCATACACCGGGTCAGATGTCAACACTTTTTTGCAAGTTTTTTGCTCTTTTTTCGCTTTTGTATACATCCGCTAGTTTTTTGCTTGAAATCAGTCCCTGCTTTGACACCGACTCAGCACACCTGCGGCGTGCGGCTCCTCCCAGTGAGAGGGGGCGTTGCACTATATGTAATAAGAAGAGCATCTGCTGCCTTCACCGGACAAACGGATGCTCTTTCTTATATATAATAGTTACTTCTGGGCATATACCTGCTTGAGGTGTTCCGTAAGCTTCATATTCTCACTGTAGTCTACCGGCACCACGATGACACTGGGGACATCCTGTTTGAAAGCCTCTTCCAGCGTGGGGATAAGTTCCTCTGCCTTCTCGACGCGATAGCCCTTGCAGCGCATAGCCTCTGCCAGCAGCTTGAAATCGGGGTTCGAGAAGTCCACATAGCAGTGCTCGCCGCCGAACTGCTCCTGCTCCTTCCACTTGATGAGACCGTAGCTGGAATCTTCCCAGATAAGGGTCACGAACGGCACATGCTCCCGCACCGCTGTTTCCAGCTCCTGACTGTTCATCATGAAGCCGCCGTCGCCGCAGACCGCCAGCACCTTCTTCTCCGGATAGAGAAGTTTTGCCGCGAACGTACCCGGGATGGAGAAGCCCATGCTGGCAAAGCCGTTGGAGATGAGGCAGGTGTTGGGCTCATAGCAGTCGTAGTGGCGGGCGATCCACATCTTATGGGCACCCACATCGCTGACCACGATGTCGTCGCGGCCCATGACCTTCCGCACATCGGCGAGGATATGTGCCGGCTTCATGGGGCAGCTGTCGTCCGCCGCCATTGCCTCATGCTCTGCCACCATCGTCTGGCGGAGAGCCAGCGCAAATTCCGGCTCACCGGTGCGGTGGGCGCAGCGCAGTATCTCATACAGGCTTTCTGAAATGTCGCCCACCACTTCCACAGCAGGCTGATACCGCTTGTTGACATCGGCGGGGGCGCTGTCGATGTGGACGATGGTCATATTCTCCCGTGCGCCCCACTTGGCCGGTGCGCACTCCACGATGTCGTAACCGATCGCGATGACCACATCCGCCCGGTCGAAGAGCTGGTTGACATAGTCTTTCTGCGGGATGCCGATGGTCCAAAGGCTGTACTTGTCGTCCATCGGGATGATACCCTTGGCCATCATAGTGTTGACCACCGGGATGTGCAGGCGGTCAGCCAGCTCGGTGACAGCGGCGGCGGCATGGCTGCGCACCGCACCCGCGCCTGCAAGGATGACCGAATCTTTCGCCTCACTGATGATTTTTCCTGCCGCTGCAATGTGGGTCGGGTCGGCATAGACCTCATGCATCTGCTGGCGCTTGAGCGGCACAGCGTCGGCGGGTATTTTTGCGATATTCTGGGGCAGGTCGATATGGGTCGCGCCCGGCTTGCCCTTTTCGGCGTGCTTGAAGGCCAGCCGCACGATCTCGCCCACCGTGTCGGGGCGGATGATCTGCTTCGAGCGCTTGGTGATAGGCTCAAACATCGCGGTCAGGTCAAGGTACTGGTGGCTGGTGAGCTGCATCCGGTCGGTGCCGACCTGGCCCGTGATGGCCACCAGCGGCGCACCGTCCAGATAAGCATCCGCCACACCGGTGACAAGGTTGGTAGCACCGGGGCCAAGGGTGGACAGGCAGACGCCGGCCCGGCCGGTCAGACGGCCATAGACATCCGCCATAAAAGCCGCACCCTGCTCGTGGCGCACCGGGATGAAGCGTATCTTGCTGTCTCGAATCGCAAACATCAGATCCAGCGTCTCTTCACCCGGAATGCCAAACATCACATCAACGCCCTCAGCTTCCAGACAGTCCACCAGCACCTGCGCAGTCGTTTTTATTTCCTTCATTTTCTTTCCCTCCCAAAACGAAAAAGGCAGCGCAGCCCCATGCGGGCCGCACTGCCTTTGATGCGCTTATTGTAAACGATTTTCGGCCATCCCGCAAGTGCAAATTTCCACAAAAAACGACCTGCTTTCGGTTTTTGCTCCGGCAGGCTTGACAAGCGGCGGGATAGGCCGTATGATGAAAGTATCTTTTTTGCAGTGAGGTAGTTATCATGTCCAGCATCACCATCCGCGGCTGCTGCATCGGCGCAGGCCGTCCGAAAGTCATCCTGCCCATCGTCGCCCGCACAGAGGACGATATTCTCCGTGAGGCCAGGCGGCTGTCTGCGCTGAAAGCCGACTGCATCGAGTGGCGGGCCGACTGGTTTTCTGATGCTCTGGATGCTGCCGCACTGAAGCGGGTGCTGTCCGGTCTGCGAGCAGCGCTGGGCGAAAAGCTCCTGCTCGTGACCTTCCGTACCAAAGCAGAGGGTGGAGAAACCTCCCTGACGCCGCAGCAATACGCTGATTTCTGCGGCACGGTCTGTGTCAGCGGCTGTGCCGATCTGCTTGACGTCGAGTTCTTCCCGAATCAAGAAGAACTTCCGGCCCTCATCGGGCAGGCGCACAAGGCCGGTGTCGCAGTGGTTTGTTCCAGCCATGATTTCCACAAAACGCCGTCCCGGACGGAGATGGTCACACGCCTGACCGCCATGCAGCAGGCCGGAGCCGACCTGCCCAAACTGGCTGTGATGCCGAACTCTCCATCTGACGTCCTCGAATTGCTGGCCGCCACAGCAGAGATGGCAGAGCAGCACCCCGAAACGCCCGTCATCACCATGAGCATGGGCGCGCGGGGTGCAGTGAGCCGCCTGTGCGGTGAGACGTTCGGCTCTGCCATGACCTTCGCCAACCCCGGGCAGGCCAGCGCACCCGGACAGGTGGCGCTGGATGTAGTGAATGAAGTGCTGGACAGCTTGAGACTCGAATAAAAAGCTCAATATCCCCCAGTAATTGCAGCAGCCCCGCTTTTCAGGCGGGGCTGCTGTTCATTTTTTGAAAATTGTCTGATACGTCAAATTTCAACGGCCATCATTGGCCATCTTTCCAGATTTTTGCAAGTTTTCTCAAAAATATTGACATTTTGTCGTCGAAATCATATCATTGTATCATAAAAGATGAAAAGCGTTGCTGCGAGTTGGATTTCATCGTTTCCGCTCTATTTCAGTGAAATCGTGCCATGCCGGCAGGAGGTCCCGCCATGATGCAGTGTGTCAGACGATGCAGTTTTATTTGTGGAGCTGTTCTCAGTCTCCTGCTTCTGCTCTGCAGCTGTCAGATCGGGGTAGGAACAGGACAGTTTGTCCAGCCGCCAGACATTCCCCCGGATGACAGCTCTCAGGGAAAGACGCAGCTTCTTTCTGCTCTGAATCAGGAGTATTTCCACCGCGTCCAGATCTCCAACCATTTTATACAGGGCAGTGACTCTGCTGCTGAGACAGTATTTCTGTATCTTGAGCAGAACTCCGGCGGCGACATCAGCAAAGCGGTCAAGTCCTTGACCGAAAATCGCGAAGATGGCCGCGTGAATTGCGCCGACGCTGTTCTGCGCATAATTTCTCCCTCGTCCAGCGAAACTTACTGGGTCAGTTATTCCTTCCTCTCTGCCGACATTCTGGAGGACGGCGTCCTGAAAGAAGATGCAGAGTTTGGCCCCGTTGCTGGAAAGCTCATCGACAATCGGAATCTTCTGGTTTCGTCGGATTCTTATCAGCCTTACGACTGCCAGAGATCCGGCTTTGCCGTCGGCGTCATCGGCGGTCAGGCGCTCGTCGTGGCAGTGTTCGTTTCCTGACAACATTTTTCAAGACAAGCAAAAATGACCGCTGCGGTCTCCTGCTCCGCGGCGGTCATTTTCTCTGTCCGCCCTATTGGGCGAACCATTATACTCTTATAATAAAGGATCCTGCCAACGCCTGTCAACCGAGAAAAAGATCGTTTTTTGTTGATTTGCACGGTTTCACATTGTAAACTGCACTGCGCAGAATGCGGCATAGATGCAGAGCAGCGCCACACCCTGCACACGGGAGAGCTTTCCACGCACCAGCGCCGGGATGGTCAGCAGCACCATCACCAGCAGCATCACAGGCAGCTCGAGCACCAGACTCGAGTTGATACCGAACAGGGTCGCACTCTGAGGGATTTCAAACGGTGCCAGTGTCACCGACATGCCGCTGACCAGCACGAGGTTGAAGACATTCGCACCCACGACATTGCCCAGCGAGAGGTCGCTGTGGCCCTTCATCAGCGAAGTAATGGCCGTGACCAGCTCAGGCAGCGAGGTCCCCAGCGCCACGAAGGTCAGCGCGATGACCGATTCCGGCACGCCCATCGCCTGCGCGATGATGGTGCCGTTGTCCACCAGCAGGTTCGCGCCCAGCGCGATGAGGGCTGCGCCCACCACCAGCAGCAGGACGATTTTTCCGATGCCCATCGGCTCATCCTCATGCTCCGGCTCTGCCGGGGCATTTTTCATCTGCCAGGCATTCGCCGCCATATAGGCCACGAACATCCCCAGCATCAGCAGGCCCATCGGACGGGTAAAGCGGCCCATGCCGTAAGCCGCCACACAGTAGATGGCCGCAGCCGCAAAGAAGAAAGCCACCGGAACACGCAGAGTCTTCGGGTCCACCTTGCCGGGCCGCACGGCCACCGTAATGGCCGCGATGAGGGCCGCGTTGCAGATGACAGAACCGATGGCGTTGCCGTAGGCGATCTCGCCGTGGCCGGACACCGCCGAGATGGTGGACACCATCACCTCGGGCAGGGTAGTGCCGACGGACACCACCGTTGCGCCGATGAGCAGCTCTGGCAGATGGAACCGGCGGGCCAGCGCCGATGCGCCGTCCACGAACCAGTCACCGCCCTTGATGAGGCAGAGCAGACCCAGAACGAACAGAATGCCAGGGATTATCATAGTTCTCCTCCAAAACCGGACGCAGAAAGCGCCGTGTCTCATAACCTATATTCATCGGCCCGCACTTTCCGGGCCGCATTTTTATATGATACCAGATTTACCCCCAGAATACAACGTCCCGCCACGAAACATTTTGCAGCGCTACTATAATAAGGTAGCCGGAGCACAAAAAAGCTCCCCCGAAGGGGAGCTGAACGGTCTTATTTGCACCACTTTGCAAACTCTTCATCGGTACACTTGACGTAGTGGCTGCCGCTGACGAGATGGCTGGTGCCTTTGCTGTAGTCGATGCCGGAAGTGGCATAGTCGTAAGTCTCGGCCACGCGGCGCTTTTCCACCACCGGGTTCGGCAGCGGGATAGCCGACAGCAGGCTCCGGGTGTAGGGATGAATGGGATCTGCGAAAATTTCTTCCGTGGTACCCGTTTCCAGCAGGTGGCCCAGATGGAGCACACCGATACGGTCGGAGATGTACTTGACCATGGACAGGTCGTGTGCGATGAACAGGTAGGCTGTGCCGGTCTCCTGCTGGATGTCCTTCATCAGGTTGACGACCTGTGCCTGGATCGACACGTCCAGTGCCGAGATACACTCGTCGGCGATGATGAGCTTCGGGTTCATGATGAGGGCGCGGGCGATGCCGACGCGCTGGCGCTGACCGCCGGAGAACTGGTGGGGATAACGCTCAGCGTGCTCGGGCGCAAGGCCGACCTTCTCCAGAATTTTCTCCACCTTTTCGCGGCGCTCGTCCTGGGTCTTGTACATATGGTGGATGTCCAGGCCCTCACCGATGATGTCCTCCACCTTCTTGCGGGGGTTCAGGGACGCCATCGGGTCCTGGAATATCATCTGCATCTGGGTGCGCAGGGTGTTGTTCTGGGCGTGAGACAGACGTCCGCTGATGTCCTGCCCGTCAAAGGTGATCTTTCCTGCGGTGGGGTCATACAGCCGGATGATGCTGCGGCCAATGGTGGATTTTCCCGAACCGGACTCGCCCACCAGACCGTATGTCTCGCCGGGATAGATCTCAAAGCTGACATCGTCCACGGCCTTGACGGTGAAGTTCTTGTTCACCTTGAAATACTGCTTCAGTCCCTCGACCTTCAGAAGAGGGGTAGCGCTCTGTGCTGCCATTTACTCCGCCTCCTCTATCTTTTTTGCTTCTGCGCGCATACGGGCCACACGGTCTTTCAGCTCAGGCGGCATCTCCACCTTGGGAGCGCGGGGGTCCAGCAGCCAGGTAGCTGCAAAGTGGGTGTCGCTGATCTTGAACATGGGCGGGTCGATCTCGTCGTCGATCTCCAGTGCGTACTTATTGCGGGGAGCGAAGGCGTCGCCGGCCTTCTCATGCAGCAGGTTCGGCGGCGAACCGGGGATGGTATACAGGCGCTCGTCGGCGGTATCGAGGTCGGGCATGGCCGACAGCAGACCCCAGGTGTAGGGGTGGCGCGGGTCGTAGAAGATCTCGTCGATGGTGCCGGTCTCCACGATCTTGCCCGCATACATGACATCGACATAATCGGCCACCTTTGCCACGACGCCGAGGTCATGGGTGATGTAGATGACCGAAATGCCGCGCTCCTTCTGGATGCTGCGGATGAGTTCGAGGATCTTTGCCTGAATGGTCACATCCAGTGCGGTGGTGGGCTCATCGCAGATGAGCAGGTCCGGGTCGCAGGACAGCGCGATCGCGATGACCACGCGCTGACGCATACCGCCGGACAGCTGGTGCGGGTAGCTCTTCATCCGCTTTTCGGCGTCAGTGATACCGACTTCTTCCAGCAGCTTGAGGGCCTTCTGATACGCCTCAGCCTTGGGCATCTTGAAGTGCCAGAGCATCCCTTCCATGATCTGCTTGCCGATGGTCATGGTGGGGTCAAGGCTGGTCATGGGGTCCTGAAAGACCATGGCGATGCGCTTGCCGTTGATGTGGCGGCGGATCCACTTTTTATCTTTTTGCAGCAGATCGACGGTTTCAGGGCTGCCGTCGGCGTGATGGTAGCTGAACTGGATGCTGCCGCTGTTCACCTTGGCGTTCTGGGCCAGAATGCCCATGGCTGCCTTCATGGTGACGGACTTACCGGAACCAGACTCACCCACCAGCGCCACCGTCTCGCCCTTGTACAGGTCGATGTTCACGCCGCGGATGGCGTGGACGGGGCCAGCCGTCGTCTTAAAGGTAATATCAAGGTCTCGCACCGACAAGACCTGTTCTCTTTTCGTATCAGGCATGTTGTGCGCCTCCTTACATACTCTTCATCTTGGGGTCAAGTGCCTCGCGCAGGCCGTCGGCCAGCAGATTGAAGCTGAGCATCAGCAGGCTCATGACCACGATGGGCGGGATGATCTGATAGGGATGGGTGGTGAAGCTGTTGTACAGCTCACTGATCAGGGAACCCAGCGAGCACTGCGGCACCGGGATGCCCAGACCCACGAAGGAAAGGAATGCCTCGGTAAAGATCGCGGTGGGGATGCTGAACATGACCTGAGTGATGATGGGTCCGATGATGTTGGGCAGCACTTCCTTGAAGATGATGAAGAAGCTGCCGGCACCCAGAGTACGGGAAGCCAGAACGAATTCCTGGTCCTTCAGCTTGAGCATCTCGGCGCGGGCGATGCGGCTCATGCCCACCCACTCGGTCAGCATCAGGGCGAAGATGATGGTGATCATGCCGGGCTGCAGCACCAGAAGCAGCAGCGTGACGATGACCAGACGGGGGATGCCGTTGGCAACTTCAAGAAAGCGCTGCATCAGCATATCCACCTTGCCGCCGAAGTAGCCCGAGATGAGGCCATAGCTCATACCGATGACCATATCAATGACGGCAGCCGCCACGGCAATGATAAGGGAGACGCGGGCGCCTTCCCAGGTACGAGTCCAGATGTCGCGGCCATAGAGGTCGCTGCCGAACCAGTAGTAGACGTCATCCTTGCCTTTTTCGACATAGTTGTTGACGATCTTGGTACCGGTGGTCGTGCTCATCTTCTCGCTGCCGTCCAGAATGCCGAACTGCTCGATGCCGGGGACGCGAGGCGCGAAGTTCTTCTGGCTCAGATCCTGGCCGGAATAAGTATAAGCATTCATTCCCGGGCCAAAGATGGCCAGCAGCAGGATGACAATGATCATCGCGAGGCCCAGCACGGCGCTCTTCTTGCGGAAGAAGCGGATGCGGACGTCTTTCCAGAAGCTCTGGGCCGCGAAGTTGGTATCCACCGCAATTTCAGCGGCGTTGTCCTTCCGGGCAAACTCTGCCTCGGTGAACTTGTGCTCAGGGTACAGTTCCTGCACGGCCTGCGTGATGGCTGCGGCGGTGCTTTCGCCGCCCAGTCGGATCGCTTTTTCTGCCATATCAGTCGTCCCCCTTTGCCAGACGGATGCGCGGGTCGATGATGCCGTACAGCAGGTCAACGACCAGCATGATGCCAATGTACATGGCACTGTAGATAAAACTCAGGCCGATGACCACGTTGTAGTCGTTGGACTGGATAGCCGTCACCAGCAGGCTGCCCACGCCGGGGATGGCGAAAATTTTCTCGACCACCAGCGAGCCGGTCATCAAATCAACGATGAGGGGAGCCAAAACTGTAATAATAGGAATAAGCGCGTTGCGCAGGGCGTGGCGGAAGATCAGCGCCGGGCCGGAGATGCCCTTGCTCTCGGCCAGCAGCATATAGTCAGAGTCGAGGACTTCTATCATCTCGCTTCGGGTGAAGCGGGCGATGGATGCCATAGTGAACATGGACAGCGACACGCTGGGCAGAACACTCGAGCCAAAAACATCCTTTGCGGAGAACAGCATCGGGAACCAGCGGAGCTTGAAACCGAAGATGTAGCTCAGGGCCAGTGCGAAAACGTAGGACGGCACCGACACGCCGATGACCGAGATGATGGTGGCGATGGTATCAAAAATGGTATCCCGTTTGAGGGCAGCGATGATGCCCAGCACGAGGCCCACCAGAGCGCCCAGCGTGACGGCCATGCCGCCGATCTGGATGGAGATGGGCAGGCGGGACTGGATGAGCTGGGAGATGGGCGTGTTCTTGGAGATGTTGTAGCTCACACCCAGATCGCCCCGGAGCATATTGCCCACGTAGCGGAAGAACTGGATGTAGATCGGCTGGTCAAGACCGTATTTTGCATAGAGCGCGGCTCTCATATCGGCTGTCAGCTTTTCGTCGTTGAAGGGCGAGCCGGGCATCAGCTGCATCAGGATAAACAGCACCAGCAGGATGGCCAGCAGCGTAAACAGCGAAGTGAGGATACGCTTGATCGTATATTTTTTCACGTCAGGTGAACCCCCTTTATGTGACCGCGGCGGTCAATCGTGCGTAGGCCGCGGACAGGTGCAATGGCAAAAAGGCGCACAGTGGCTTTTGCGGGCCACTGTGCGGCCTTATGTTCAGCGATTCAATTTAGGCGTTCTTCACGGTGCGCTTGTACACACGGTTCAGAGCGCAGGGGTGATGCTCCACACCGGTAACAGCGCTGGAGATCATCTCGGCGTTGCACTGACCGTACAGCGGGAAGATGACTGCCTGCTCCAGAACGATGGCTTCTGCATCGTACAGAGCTGCCCAGCGGCCCTCGGGGTCGGTGCAGAGGTCGCCGGTGGTGCACTCCTCGATGATGGAGTCATACTCAGCGTCGCTCCACAGACCGTAGTTGTTGGAGTTGCCGGTGACCCACATGCCCAGGTAGGTCATGGGATCGGCGTAGTCGGGTCCCCAACGGGTGAGGGCGACCTCGAAGTTGCCGTCCTGCATATCCTGCACACGCTGCTTCTTGGGCTCGACGGTCAGGTTCAGGGTGAAGCCGGGGAGGGTGGTCTCCAACTGCTCCTTAACGACCTGTGCGACCTTCTGAGGTGCATCGTCAGCATCCACGATCATATCAAAGGTGAAGCTGTCCTTGCCCAGCTCGCTCTTTGCGGTCTCGTAATACTCGGCTGCCTTGGCTGCATCAAATGCGCAGTACTCAGCGTACTTGGTCTGGTCGGCGCTGAAATCGCTGCCGTCCGGGCCGGTGGCGAACTGCGGAGGAACGGCGGTGTAGCAGGGGGCAGAGCCGTCCTTCAGGACATCGCCGGTGATGGCGTCGCGGTCGAGGGCGAAGGTCATAGCCTTGCGCAGGTTCTCGTTTGCCAGCTCAGGCACACCGTCGATGTTGGGGCTGATGTACCACAGGTAGCCAGCGCCCACGCTGGTGAACTCAGGGTCATCCTTGACCTGATCGACCTGCTCACCGTTCAGCAGAGTCAGATCCAGAGCACCGGTCTGGTAGCTCATCAGAGCCTGCTGGCTGTCCTTGATGACCTGATAGGCCAGACCATCCAGAGCGATGTTTGCAGCGTCGTAGTAGTCGGGGTTCTTGGTCAGCTCGAATGCAGTAGCAGCGGGCTGGTAGTCGGTCAGGATGAATGCACCGTTGGACAGGACGGTGTCGGGGCTGGTGCCGAAGGTATCCTTGCAGGTGTTGAAGAATGCCTCGTTGACAGGGTAGAAGGTGGGGAAGTACATCAGGCTCAGGAAGTAGCTGACAGGGACGTTCAGCTGAACTTCGAGGGTCTTGTCATCCACTGCGGTCACGCCCAGATCCGTGACGGGCTTCTCACCGGCAATGATCTCTGCGGCGTTGACCACCTGGCCGATATCAGACAGCATATAGGAATACTCGGAAGCATTGGCAGGATCAACAGCACGCTGCCAGCCGAACACGAAGTCGGCTGCGGTGACGGCGTCACCGTTGGACCACTTTGCATCGCGCAGATGGAAAGTATAAGTCTTACCGTCCTCGCTGATGTCGTAGGTCTCGGCGAGGGCCGGGACAGCTGCGCCGTCGGCATCCATCTGCATCAGACCGTCGGTGTAGTCGGCGATGACCTCAAAGGAAGTGCCATCGGTGGCGATCTGCGGGTCCAGAGACTGGACCTCAGTCTCCAGCATGATGTTCAGGGTGCCGCCTGCGGCAGTGCCAGCTGCGCTGGAAGCACCGGTGGAGGCAGCGGTAGACGCTGCCGTGGAGCTGGAGCCGCCGCAGGCCGTCAGGGCCAGAGCTGCTGCGGATACGCCTGCTGCTGCCAGAAAGCTGCGGCGCGAAATACGACGATCGAATCTCATAATATCTTTTCCCCTCTCTAACACCGCTTTAACGTATTAAAGCGACTGTTTCTGAAAAATGCACAAGGTGTTCTGCTCCCCCTCTGGAGCTTTCTGCACACCCTTGTGCCTTGGCGGCATTATACATCGTCCACCGCCGAAAGAAAAGACTTTTTGCCAAATTTATACCCTCAACCCGACGATTTCTGTAGTTTGACCAACTTCACGTCAAAATTTTGATTTGAATTTTGTATAGTTTTGCCCCTGATATGTGTTCATGTGAAGCACAATTCAGGTGAAATAAGTATTACTTGTGTTTTTACCGCGTACAGTTTCGTGTCGCATCTTTCTTTTGTAAAGAAAATAGCCCATTATGCTTTCTCGGCACAGTGGGCTATCCGGACTTTATTTTACTTTATTCGTCTGAATTTTCGTTTCAAAAGCACTTTGGAAAGTGCTCAGACTGCCTCGGCAGCAGGTACTTCGACCTCGCCATTGTACACAGCCTTGTCCAGCTGGCCTTCGGTGGCAGCCACAAGGGTGGTAGCGGCGGCAGCGCCGACGACATTGGTGGCAGTACGAGCCATATCAGCAATGCTGGAAATGGGCGAAAGCAGGATGATGGCTTCCACCGGAAGACCGGCAGCAGCAAACAGAGCGGTAATGGAGTCGGATGGCCGACTTCTACAGAATGCCACAAGTTTCACCATTTCGCAATGGATCCAATATGCCAAAAGAGCCGCCGTGCATACGCACAGCGGCTCTTGCTATCTTCCGATATTTTATTTTGCGTACTCGACGGCACGGCTCTCGCGGATGACATTGACCTTGATCTGGCCGGGGTAATCCAGCGTGTCCTCGATCTTCTTTGCGATGGAGCGAGCCAGCAGGATGACCTGATCGTCGCTGATGACGTCGGGCTTGACCATGATGCGCACTTCGCGGCCAGCCTGCACGGCGAATGCCTGCTCGACGCCCTCGAAGCTGGAAGAGATCTCCTCCAGATTCTCCAGACGCTTCACATAGCTCTCGACATTCTCGCGGCGGGCGCCCGGACGGGCAGCGCTGATGGCGTCGCAGGCCTGAATGATGAAGGCCAGCGGAGTCTTGGGCTCCACATCGCCGTGATGGGCCTCGATAGCGTGGATGACCTGGGTATTTTCCTTGTACTTGCGGCAGATGTCCACACCGATCTGGACATGGCTGCCCTCGATCTCATGGTCAAGAGCCTTGCCGATGTCATGCAGCAGACCGGCACGGCGTGCCAGCGTGACGTTCACACCCATCTCGCCTGCCAGCAGGCCAGCCAGCCAGGCCACTTCCATGCTGTGGGTCAGAGCGTTCTGGCCAAAGCTGGTGCGGTACTTTAGGCGGCCGATGAGCTTGATGAGGTCGGGGTGCAGGCCGTGGATGCCCAGCTCCATAACAGCGCGCTCACCCTCCCGCTTCATCTGCAGTTCGAGGTCGTGGCGGCACTTTTCCACCGTTTCCTCGATGCGGGCGGGGTGGATGCGGCCATCGCCGATAAGGCGCTCCAGCGTCATGCGGGCCACCTCGCGGCGGGTCTGGTCGAAGGAGGACAGGGTAATGGCCTCCGGGGTATCATCAATGATAAGGTCAACGCCGGTCGCCGTCTCAAGGGCGCGGATGTTGCGGCCCTCACGGCCGATGATGCGGCCCTTCATCTCGTCGCTGGGCAGCGGGACAACGCTGACGGTGGTCTCGCTGCAGTGGTCAGCAGCACAGCGGCTGATGGCCTGGCCGATGAGGTTGCGGGCGATGCCGTCGCAGTTCTCCTTCAAATCGGTCTCGTAGGCGGCGACGCGAATGGCCTTCTCGTGGGTCAGCTCCTCGTCCACCTTGTGCAGCAGCACTTCACGGGCGTCCTCCTGGCTCAGGCCGGCCAGCGTTTCCAGACGCTCCATCTCCTTGGCGCGCAGGGCATCGACCTCGGCCAGATGGGCCTCGGCCTCCTCGTGCTTCTTTTTCAGCTCTTCCTCGCGCTTTTCCAGAGCCTCGGTCTTGCGGTCGAGGGCAGTTTCCTTCTGGTCGATGCGGTTCTCCTGGCGGCTGATCTCCGCACGGCGCTGCTTGATCTCTTTATCGGCCTCTGCCTTCTGGGCATCGACCTCGGCTTTCAGGCGGAACGCCTCATCCTTTGCTTCCAGAATAGCTTCCTTGCGCTTCTGGTCGGCGGTCTTGATCGCTTCGTTCACCAGCCGGGTCGCCTCGGCCTCGGCGCTGCCGATCTGGGCCTCTGCGGTCTTTTTACGGTTGTTGTAACCAATAAAATAGCCCGCAGCTGCGGCAGCGACAGCAACGATCAATGCCACGATCACTCCGATCACGGTCATTGTTCTTCACTCTCCTTAACAGTCAAATTTTGCTTTAACAGGCAGGAGACGCTGTGCGGCCGAACGCGGGCCAGACATAAATCAAATTTTCAACGCAAAAGAGGCCAACAAGAACAGACGCAGAGAAAAATCTTCCTGTGCGGTAGGTCTGGTGCAGCTTTTCGATTTACAAGATGTGCTTATAAAAACGGGCAGATGAAGCCCCATTGAAATATCTGGTCGCGGAATGTTCCGCCTGCAGCGTCTTAGATTCCATACTACTTCTTATATTACGAAACATTTTGCACAATGTCAAGGAGAAGTAAGGCCGAAAGCGGAAATTATTTTTTATTTATTCGAGATACATCCGGCGCAGGCGCATCAGGCGGGCCGGCGTGAGGCCGTATTCGGCTTCCAGATAGGCGTCGGCACTGCCATAGCGCTCCCGGATGATGCTCAGCACGAAGGGAGCAGACTCCGGGTGGACGCCGAACACGCCGAGGTAGAAGTCCTTCCGGGCAGGGTCAGCGGCGATCTCCTCAGCGTGCTCGGCCCAGACGGCTTCCAGCTCCGGCCTGCGCCAGATGTTCGTCTTCTCAAAATCTTCGGCGATGGTCTTGTCCGACGCGCCCAGTGCCAGCAGGATAAGCATGGCGGCCACGCCGGTGCGGTCCTTGCCCGCCGAGCAGTGGAAGAGCACCGGCGTCTCACCGGCTTCCAGCGCACGGAACAGCTCCTTGTACGCCTTGTTGCCGAAGAGCATCCGCTCGTACATGGCGTCCGCCATCCGACGGCCCTCGTCGGGCATTCCCTTTAGCAGATTCTCCCGGTCTTCGGGCGAAAAGTCCACCTCTTTGCCGTTCTCGAGGCAGAGACCGCAGATGCGCACCAGCCGCGCGCCGTCCGGCACGTAGTCGGGCGTCTCGGCAGCTTCGGCCTCGCTGCGCAGATCGAGGATGAGGCGCAGGCCCAGACTGTCCAGCAGCTTCCGGTCAGCCTCGCTGGTGAGTTTCCACGTCGGGATGCCCCGGTAAATTTGTCCCCACTTGATGTGCTTGCCCTCATCGGCCTCGTAGCCGCCCAGCTCGCGGAAGTTGTGTCCGCCCTCAAAGGGCAGCTGAGTGCCGGGGGCAGGATGTACCACGGCAGGCTTTGCCGCCGCGCTGGACAGGACGGGCAGGTTATAGAAGGGCTTCGCCGACCGTCCGCGCCGGGGCGGCAGGCTGGCCGCACCACCCAGCACCTCCATCAGGTAGCTGCGCAGCAGGTCGATATAAGCCGAAGCATGGTCGCGCCGCTGCAAAAGTGAGACGCAGAGGGGCGGCAGGTCTTCCAGCAGAACATCCCGCACCCGGTCCAGCTCCCGCCGCGCGCCCGGCTCGTACCGGGTCAGGCAGGTGCAGAGCTGCTCCTGCACGAGGTAGTACGCCTGATAAAAGCTGGGGCCTATCTCGGCATTGGGCGCAAACCCCGCCCGGGCGCAGGCCTCCCACAGCGGGGCGAACAGGTCCTGCCGCAGGCTGGGCAGAAGGACCCTCTGGTTCCGCAGCTCGGCCAGCGGCACACTCTCCTTTTCCCAGAAGGGGTGGCCCCGCGGCACCAGCAGGCAGGCCGGGTCGGCCCGCAGGGTGGTGCGGGCCAGCACCGGTGCGGCACAGCCCAGGTCCATCACAAGGCCCGCATCCAGCTCGCCCTGCTCCACGCCCTCGGCCACGGCGTCGTTGTCCAGCAGGCGGAAGCGCATCTCGATGTGGGGGTACTGCTGGCGGAACTTGTCCAGCTGGGTCTCAAGGCCGGGCAGATAGTCCGGCACCAGCGAGACGCTGATGCCGATGCGCACCGGCTGGGCCGACTGTATCTCGGCGTGGAGCGCCGCCTGCATCTGCTGGAACTGCTCCACCACCGGCGCGGCATGGCGCTGCAGGCTCACGCCCCGGTCGGTGAGGCTGAGCTTGTGGTGGGCGCTGAGGAAGAGCGGCCCGCACAGTTCAGCCTCGAGGGCCGAGATGCTCTGACGCAGAGCCTGTCGGGATAAAAACAGGCGCTGGGCCGCGCGGGTGTAGTTCATCTCCTCGCAGAGGACCAGAAAATAATGCAGCTGGCGGATGTCCATCGTTTCCTCCTGAATCTTAGAGTGGTATGGGTAAAGAATACCGCCTTTTGGCCGGATTGTAAAGCCGCTGGAAGCAAAATCCCGCTTTTTCTCCGCTATTGACACCGGGCTTTCCCGCGTGTAACATAAAGGAAAGGAGACTCTGCCCATGAAACATAACACTCCGGCGCAGGAGGCCCAAAGCCTCGGGACGCTGTTTTTCACCTTTTTCAAAATCGGTCTGTTCACCTTCGGCGGCGGTTACGCCATGATCGCCCTGCTGGAAGAAGAGTTCATCCAGCGCCGCAAATGGCTGGACAAAGACGAATTCCTCGACATGACCGCCATCGCGGAATCCACCCCCGGACCGGTGGCCATCAACAGCGCCACCTACCTCGGCTACAAGCTGGCCAAAGTTCCCGGCGCGGCCACGGCCACCGTGGCCGTCTGCCTGCCGTCCTTCCTCATCATCTACGCCATCTCGTTGTTTTTTGAGCAGTTCACTCAGCTCACCGTTATCGCCAACGCCTTCAAGGGCATTCAGGTCTGCGTCATCTACCTCATCTTCTCGGCAGGTGTGCGGATGCTCAAAGCGCTGGACAAGTCGCCCTTTGCCACCGGCGTTCTCGCCGCCGTCATGCTGGTGATGGTAGGCCTCTCGCTGGCCGGTGTCAGCGTCTCGTCCATCCTGCTCATCCTTCTCAGCGGTGCGGCAGGCGTGGCTGCATGGCTCATCGGCCGCAGAAAGGAAGGGAAGTAAGATGTTTCTGAAATTATTCCTCACCTTTCTGGAGATCGGTGCCGTCTCCTTCGGCGGCGGCTATGGCATGATCTCCCTCATCCGGGAGAAAGTCCTGCTCAACGGCTGGCTCTCTGAGGCCGAGTTTCTGAGCTTCATCGCGGTGTCGGAGTCCACACCCGGCCCGCTGGCTGTCAACATGGCCACCTTCATCGGCGCGTCGCAGGGCGGAGTGCTGGGGGCGCTCTGCGCCACGCTGGGCGTCGTTCTTCCGTCCTTTTTCATCATCCTGCTCATCGCAGCCCTCATCCACGACCTGCTCAAGTACGACGGGGTCGAGGCCTTCCTCTCCGGCGTCCGGCCCTGCGTCGTGGCTCTCATCCTCTCCACGGCCCTCACCATGGGACTGAGCACCCTGCTGGGCATCTCCACTGCCGCTGAAACGCCCTCGCCCACATGGCGGGGCATTGGCATCCTTGCACTTCTGGCCGGGGTGCGGCTCATCTGGCAGAAAGCCAGAGGCAAAGCCCCTTCGCCCATCGGGATGATCCTGCTCTCGGCGGTGCTGGGCGCAGTTTTATACCAATAAAAAAGAACGGCATCTGAGCTTTTCTCCGATGCCGTTCTCTATTTTGCTCTTCTGAAATCCGATTCACAGACCCGGCCATTCTGGGCCAGAACGCGGCGCAGGACCTGCATCACGCCGGAGCTAGTGTTGGGCGGCGCGAGGAAGGGCACCTCCTCCCGGAGAGCGGGCGAGCCGTTCTCCACGAGGAAGCCGTACTTTGCCGCCTTCAGCATCTCCGCGTCGTTAAAGGTATCGCCGAAAGCCATCATGCCCTCGGGCGGGACACCCAGACGCTCCCCCAGCCGAAGCAGGGCCGCACCCTTGTGGATGCCGGGGTTCATGATGTCCACCCAGTCTGCGCCGGCCACCGCCACCGAGAAGCGCCCTCCCCAGACCGGGCCATAAAGCGCGTCGTAGCCCTTCTGGGCATCCCCCTCAGGGAAGTAGATGGTGAATTTATCCACCCGGGCGGTCACGTCCTCCAGATGAGGGACATATTCCACCTTGGTGTAGAATCTCTTGAAGACCCTGTCGTATGGCCGGAACTGCTCCTCCACATAGGCCGTTTCCAGCCCGCAGAGGACGGCGGCGTGGCCCGCGCTCCGGGCCTGCCCGGCCAGCGTGCGCCAGTCGGCGGCGTCCATCTCGGAAAGATACAGGCTCTCGCCCTTCCAGCAGATGGCACCGCCGTTGTCACCCACAAAGATGATGTCGTCCCGCAGGGGCGCGAACATCTCCTCTAAGGTATAGATAGGCCGTCCGCTGGCGGCAGCGAACCGGATGCCCTGCTCCGACAGTGCGCGGACAGTCTCCGCGAAGTCTGGCGGAAGCCGACTCTGGCCGTCCAGCAGGGTGGCGTCAAGGTCGGAGGCAATGAGGCGGATAATGTCCATGCGCGCCTCCTTAGCCGACGTAGCTGATGTTCACGTCGATCTGTCCGCCGTAGCCGGGGATGCGGGCGGTGCAGGTACCCTGCCACATATCGCAGGCGATGGGGCTACCGGCCACATTATAATGTGCGTTCCAGATGCTGTAGCTCTTCAGCTGGTTCAGATCGATGCGCTTGCGGAACCACAGGGTGGAGGCATAGACGCCCGGCTGATAGCCCTGGGCCTTGACTTCTTCGCAGAAGGCGATGGCACACTTGGTGCGGTCTTCGACGCCCAGACCATCGGCACGGCCATTCTTACCGCCGGAGGCCTCAGTATCGAAGTAGATGGGGTAGTCGAGCTTGCGGCCGTTCAGGACATAGGCGCAGCCCTGCGCTTCTTCCCGGGCCTCGTTCTCGTTGACTGCCTGACTGAAGAAGTAGACGCCCACTTTGAGGCCCGCGTTCCGGGCGTTGGTGAAGTGCTGCTCGAACATGGGGTCCAGCACCAGTGCGCCGCTGCCGTAGCCGCGGTAGCCGATGCGGATGATGACGAACTTGACGCCCGCTGTCTTGACCTGCTCCCAGTCGATGTTCGACTGATATTTGGAGACGTCGATGCCGAAGGTGGCGTCTTGCTGGACACCGTTGGCGTCGAAGTAATAGAGCTTGTTGTCGATGGACTGGATGCCCGTGACCGGCTGGTTGGTGTACTGGTCATAATAGTAGGTCTTGCCGCCCACGGTGCGCCAGCCGGAATAGACCGGAGCCGGAGCCGGGGTGCTGCTGTCATCGTCTCTTTTCCCGAACAGGAGGCTCCACAGCCAGCTCAGCAGGCCGTTCTCGTCGGTAAGACAGGCAGTATCAATGTTGCTCGCATCCAGCGTACCCGCATCCAGCGCCGCGCGTATCTCTTCCGGCGTCAGCAGGATGGTGCCTTCCTCGGTCTTCACCGGCAGGGTGCTCTGCTCTTCGGAGTTCGTCTCCGGCTCGGCGGGCTGAGACACTGCATCCTGCTCCACCGGGGCGCTCAGGGGGTCTTCGGCGGCCAGTGCCTCGGTCTCCTGCTGTAAGCGGGGGAAGCCGTTCTCCTGTTCCAGCTCGTCGATGCCGCCCATCATGGGGGCAGAAGGAGCTGTTTCCGGGGCTGCAGGCTCTGCAGCAGTCTCCTCTGCGGGTGCAGCCGGAGCCGCCGATGCAGCGGGCTCTTCTTTCACGCTCTGGCTGGGAGCAGACGGCTGCGCGGCAGACGCAGCAGTGCTCTCCGCCTCAGAGGATGCAGAGTCATTTTTCGGAGTTTCCGTATTATTTTTCTTCGTTTCCTTTTTGGTGCTGTGGGCCGCATCGGTCTCACCCTCCCACAGCAGAGCCGACGGCTCCACCGTCAGACCCGCAGGCTGGGACGCCAGCAGGGCTGTGGTGCCAAAACCGCCCACCGCGATGGCAAGAGCCATCACCGCCGAGGCCACCATCTGGCCCGCCGCACGGCGCGTCTTCTTTTTTGGTGTTCCTGTATCTTTCTGTCTCATTCCGCTTGCTCTGCCTCCAAGCTGTATTCTAACGCGGCCTCTCGCCGCCAGAAGTGCTTCAAATGCCATTTATACGTCTATAGTATACACCCAACCCCAAGCTCCCGTCAATGTCCTTCGGTGTCTCGTGCGGGGCGTTTCGTGGAAGTTTTCCACCATAGCCGACACTCCATGTGGAAAACGAACCGAGCCGCCGTATTATTGCATCCAAAAGAAAAAAGTTCAGTTCCGAACGGGATTTTTGCGTTTTCCCCCTTGCTGTCTTGACACGTGTATGGTATCATGATGGTCATGCAGCTTTTGCTGCACTCTGAACGTGTTAAGACGGAAAGGCAGATACTTTATGTCAAATGTAAAAGATTTCTTAAAACGCAAGGACATCGTCATCACCCCCCAGCGCTACCTCATCGAGGCGCTGGGCGCGATGGCACAGGGCCTGTTCGCCAGCCTGCTCATCGGCACCATCATCAAGACGCTGGGCCAGCAGACCGGGCTTGAGACGCTGGTGGACCTGGGCGGCTACGCCACAGCCATGAGCGGCCCGGCCATGGCCGTGGCCATCGGCTGGGCGCTCCACTGCCCGCCGCTGGTACTGTTCAGCCTCGTGACGGTGGGCTACTCTTCCAACGCCCTCGGCGGCGCAGGCGGCCCTCTGGCCGTCCTCATCATCGCCATTGTGGCCGCTGAGCTGGGCAAGGCCGTCAGCAAGGAGACCCGCGTCGACATCCTTGTCACCCCGCTGGTCACCATCTTTGCCGGCGTCGGCCTCTCGATGCTCATCGCTGCCCCCATCGGCGCAGCCGCAAGTCAGGTGGGCACCCTCATCATGTGGGCCACCGAACAGGCACCCTTCCTCATGGGCATCCTCGTCTCGGTCATCGTGGGCGTCGCCCTGACCCTGCCCATTTCCTCTGCCGCCATCTGCGCGGCCCTCGGCCTGACGGGCCTCGCCGGCGGCGCTGCCGTGGCGGGCTGCTGCGCCCAGATGATCGGCTTTGCCGTCATGAGCTATAAGGAAAACGGCGTCGGCGGCCTCATCAGTCAGGGCCTCGGCACCAGTATGCTCCAGATGGGCAACATCGTAAAGAATCCCCGTATCTGGATCGCCCCCACGCTGGCCAGCGCCATCACCGGCCCTCTGGCCACCTGCGTCTTCCACATGGAGATGAACGGTGCCGCCGTCTCTTCCGGCATGGGTACCTGCGGCCTCGTGGGCCAGATCGGCGTCTACACCGGCTGGGTCAGCGACATTGCCGCCGGCACCAAGGCCGCCATCACCCCGATGGACTGGGCTGCCCTCGTCCTCATCTGCTTCGTCCTGCCCGCCGTGCTCAGCGTCCTCTTCTGCGAGATTGAGCGCAAGCTTGGCTGGATCAAGGACGGCGACCTGAAACTGAACTGATCCCGTAAAAATCGCCTCTGTGCAAAAATGTCGTCAAAACATTTCTGCACAGAGGCTTTTTTATCTTATTTTATTGCATTCCGCACTTTTTCTCTGCTATAATACTGTTACACAATTCAAGACCGGAGGGTTCATCATGACCGTAAAACGCGAAAAGGCATTCCGCAACGCCATTGCATCCACACGGATGGAGGGCCTCTCTTTTTCCAAAAAATCGGAGCAGGACTGTCTGCGCTATCTGGACGGTCATCTTGACGCCGCCACCCTCGTCCGTGAGGTTCTGCGGCAGCCACAGGACACTGCGGCCCAGAGGTAACGCTTATGCCCTACACGATCGACCCATCTTCTGCCGACTGCTATCCCTGCACTTCCGTCCTTATCAATAAATTCGACCTCCGCAGTCAGCAGGAGCTTGACCGTGTGGAAGCCGTGCTCGTCACCGCGAAAGCAGCACAGTGGGAAGAATCTCCCTTGTGCTCTACCTTCGACTTTGAGCATTACAAGGCCATCCACCGCCATCTTTTCTGCGACCTCTACGAATGGGCCGGTGTACCCCCGCAGCATCAACATCTCCAAAAAGGGTACGCAGTTCTGCCCCGCAGATGAGATCCCACGCGTCAGCTCTGCTATTTTCCGGCGGCTGGCCGAGCAGAATTTCTTTCAAAGCCTTTCCTTCGACGATTTTGTAGACGCCTTCGTTGATTTTTACATCCGCACCAACGAGCTTCACCCGTTCCGCGAGGGCAATGGGCGGACACAGCGCGTTTTTCTGGCGCAGCTCGCACAGCACGCTGGGTATCAGTTGGATTTTTCCTGCATCGACCCCGACGAGCTGATGGTCGCCACCATCTGGTCGGCGCAGGGCGTGGATACTATGCTGCGCCAGCTTTTCCGTGAAATGCTTTCGCCTTTGGCAGATTAACCCACGATTCTTTCCCCATCCAGCACCGCCTGCCGGAGGACATCCCCCTCATACACCAGCTTGAGGGAGAACCACGGATGTTCCCCGTTGAGCAGCTTGAAGAAGATTTTATCGCCCTCCCAGATGGGCAGCTGCTCCACGTTCTCCTTCGGCACCCATTCCAGCACGCCTTCCCGGCAGGCATCGCCCTGTATCATCTCGCCCGTCCACCCGTCGGCAGTGTAGAGATGGATGAACTCGGTCATATTGCCCCAGATGAAGGTCAGCAGGCCCCGGCTGCGCCAGTGGGTCAGCGTCAGGCCCGTCTCTTCTTTCACTTCACGGAGAAGGCAGTCCTCCGGGCTCTCGAACCGCTCGAATTTTCCGCCGACGCCCACCCATTTGTCGTGGTTGTAGTCGTCCTCCTTCTTCACGCGGTGGAGCATCAGGTAGGCGTCGTCCCGCTCCAGATAGCACAGCGTCGTGCTGAAGATCGGGTATTCCGGATTCATAAAGGCCCCAAGATTCATCATACTTTCCCTTTCTTTTAACAGCAAAGCGCCCCGCAGATGACCCCTGCGGGGCGCTGTTTTTATGCGTTTATGCCTTGCGGCCTGCGCGGCCCTTGCCCGCATTGTTCAGTTTACGGACGAGATCGTTCTGATGTTTGCGCTGGGAGGGCGTCGGCTCCGGATCATGGGCCTCTTCGGCCTTGGCCCGGGTCTGCTGGACGGTGGAGTCCACACGCTCAAGGTTCCACTCCTGATTGCCGCCCGAGACGAAGTTCCAGATCTGAGCCTGCGCACCGTTGGAGGTGTTCATGCCCACAAGATCGATGTACTTGTCGGCCAGCACGTTGCGGATGCGGGTCCGGCCATTGCGGGTAGGCTCGAGCGCCCAGCACTGGCTCAGTCCGCTGGTGCGGCCCCACTGATGGAGCCAGGTGCCTTCCACCACGCCGCCGAGGGCGAGGTCCATCATTTTGCCGGTAAAACGGTTCTGGATGCGCCAGCGTCCTTCGCCTGCATCCACGAATTTCCACTGCTGCCACGGATGACCTGCGTAGTCCCACAGACGGATCGCAGCGCCGTTCTCCGTGTTGAAGTTCTTTACTTCCAGCACCTTTCCATTGGGGGCCTTGATGAGGTAAAATTCATTTTCTGATAATACGACCTGCGATGCCTTTGCCATAACTGCGTTCTCCTTTCAGCGTAGACTTTTGATGCTCTTATTATAACGCATTTTGGTTTGGGCAGCAAGAATAGTTTTCCATAATTTTTGCGAATTTCTTTA